>Ga0207420_1000043_pt1 | contig 284511 bp, 259 predicted proteins | sample ThiBio_inoc_biof_FD_183941 | JGI IMG/M metagenome (GOLD analysis project Ga0207420, IMG submission 183941) | Wastewater bioreactor microbial communities from Cape Town, South Africa - Thiocy_inoc_biof (SPAdes) | ecosystem: Engineered > Bioremediation > Thiocyanate > Unclassified | place: South...
TTCAACTCGGGAAACTACAGCTAATTTAAAAGCCATATTATAATCCTTTTGAGTACGCTTAACTCGCGTTGTTGTTGTGTCTTTCATAATAAGTCGATTTTGTGTCAACTTATTTCAGGACGGGACAAGTATATAAAAAAAGACCCTGAGCAATCAGGGTCTTTTTTTTGTGGAAATAACTTATTGTAATTAATTGAATTCTTTTTTTATTTCGGCTAAACCATTCAACAATCCGTTAAAAAAGTCGTTATTTTTAAATTTGGGAATCATGAAATCATCGATGATTGCTTTCGTTTCTTCATCGGTTATTTGTGCTACTACGTCGTCACAATTCTGTATATGGATGTTTCTAAGCGATTTTGAGACTACAATTAAAATACATGCTGATTTTGTTTCTTTGGCTAAGGCTAAGGAAAAATCAGAAAATGTGCTGTAAGGCTGAATGGAATTTACGGTGGCAATAGTGATTGGAATCTGTGTTCTTTCGTAAAAATACCGGATCGATGTATTTAAAAGGAACTCCTGGTTATCGGATAGGATATCTTCAAAATCATTTATCGTTGTTGTTAATTCAGGAAGCCCCTGAACTTTATTATTTTGACTGAAGCAAATATTGATGGAAAGAAAAAGAATGATCAGGATTGTATTTTTCATGATGTATTTTTTATTGGTACTTACGGATAAATATAAAAAGTTTTTATTTAAAATTGTAGCGAAATTTTTGCAAATAAAAAACCGCAATCCGGTTAAGGTCTTGCGGTTTTTTGGTATAAAAGGGTTGGTTATAGCGTAGGGAATACGACTAGTTGTTAAGCATTACCGGCATAACAAGCATCGTAACGGTTTCGCCTTCGTCAAGTCCGTCAACCGGAGTTAAAATACCGGCACGGTTTGGAAGGGACATTTCAAGCATGATTTCATCAGATTGCAGGTTGGTCAGCATTTCTGTTAAGAAACGGGAGTTAAACCCGATTTGCATATCGTCACCCTGGTAATCACAAGTCAATCTTTCTTCTGCTTTGTTTGAGTAATCGATATCTTCGGCAGAAATGTTTAATTCTGCTCCGGCGATTTTCAAACGGATCTGGTGAGTTGTTTTGTTGGCAAAAATAGCCACACGACGTACAGAGCTTAAAAACTGCGATCTGTCCATCAATAATTTATTAGGATTCTCTTTTGGAATTACCGCTTCATAGTTCGGATATTTTCCGTCAATCAAACGACATGTTAAAATATAATTGTCAAAAGAGAAGGTTGCATTCGAATCGTTGTATTCAATTTTTACTTCTGCATCAGAAGCCGATAAAATACCTTTTAAAATATTTAAAGGTTTTTTAGGCATGATAAAATCGGCAACCTGAGATGCTTTTACATCTGTACGGGCATATTTTACCAATTTGTGTGCATCGGTAGCCACAAAGATCAATCCTTCCGGTGAAAACTGGAAAAATACTCCGGACATTACCGGACGTAAATCGTCGTTACCGGCAGCGAAAATAGTTTTGCTTACGGCTGTTGCCAATACTTCGGCAGGAACCAAAGTAGAAGAAGGCTCTTCTAAAACAACCGCTTTAGGGAACTCATCACCCGGTGCATACGCCAGCGCATATTTTCCGGAATTGGAGCTGATTTCAACCGTATTATTATCTTCAACCGTAAACGTTAGCGGCTGCTCCGGAAACGTTTTTAAGATCTCTAATAATAATTTTGCAGGAACAGCTACACTTCCTTGACTGGTAGAATCAATTTCCAAAGTAGCAGACATGGTGGTCTCTAAATCGGAAGCCGATACTTTAAGCTGATTATTATCTAATTCAAATAAGAAATTATCTAAAATAGGTAAGGTGTTACTACTGTTAATAACACTACCTAGAACTTGCAATTGCTTTAATAAATATGAACTGGATACAATAAACTTCATCATCTTTCTTTTTTAGGTTTGTAAAATTCGGCTTAAATTTTACATTTCACAAATATATCGTAATCTAATTAATGTAAAAACATTTTTTATTAACAACTAACGTGAATATTTTCTTTTTCTCAGGAAAGTGAATAATATTCCGAATACTAATAACACAACTATTGGTAATCCGACAGTTATGATTTGTGTCGTGGTGTAATTGTCGTAAACTTTTTGTTTGTCTAATAATGGCAGATCGACATCTTTACTTCTAATGTTAATAAGTCCGTTGTCGTCCAGCAGATAATTAACGCAGTTTAAAAGAAATTCTTTATTGCCGTAAAGGTTGTTGGTCCATTTGTCATAACCCAATTCTAACGGCTGGAAAGCCTGGTCTAACTGGTTTTTGATAAGGTCACCGTCAGAGATAACAATCATTTTACTGTTCTTGCCCGATGTCTTGTATGTAGTGTCTTTAAAAGGCAGTACGCGATTTTCATACATCGAATTGAATTTTCCTTCCAGTAAAACCGATACCGGAATATAGCCTTTACCGGCATAATCTTTCGGATTGGTTTCTTCTGTAACCATATTCAGGCTCACTTCAACCGGAGTTCCCACTGTTTTGGAATATTGGGACGATCGCATTAAAACGGTCTTTTTGATTCCGTTTTTAAGAGTATCTATCGGGTTGGCAAATTCAAAACGAACGCCTTCAATATTTTTGACAATAGGGTTTTGGGACTGCGGATAAATAAACGGTGAATATTTCCAGAAATACTGGTCATATTGCGTGGCACTTCCTTTATCGCCGGAGGCCAGCTTGATTGGGATAGCCTGTTCGTCTTTTACCAGAGCCGGATTGATCCGGACACCGTATTTAAAGAACATATCGTTCAGGTTCAGATCTCTCGGATAGGCTAAAATAGCACCGTTTTCGTTGTACAAACTGTCCATTTCTGCCTGTACGGCATCAACCAGCCATAAGGTTTTACCACCGTTTACAATGAACTGATCCAATACCTGTTTTTCTTCTTCTGTAAAACGTTTGGTCGGTTTTGCTATAATGGCAAGATCATATTTTTTAAGCGCTAAAGCCGTTTTAACAGGGTTTTTAGCCACAGAATCCATATAGAAAGGTCCGATGTAATAATTTTCACGAACGGTTTTAAGGAAATCGGCGATCTGTAATTCGTGTAGCTCGCCATTGTCTTTAATAATGGCTATTTTTTTCTCCTTGCCTTTAATAACCTTATTAAAAGCATCGGCAAAAGCATATTCTAAATGTTGTACAGAGCTCACTACTTTTTCTTCGGTAGTGGCACCCATCATGTTTTTCAGTAACTGTACTTTGGTAACCTTGTCGTTATAAGTGGCAATTGCCCATGGAAATACGACTTCCTGCGATTGTTTCCCTTTATCATCAACGGTAATGCTTATCGGGTTCATACCGCGCTGGTACATCATTTTCATGGTCGCTTCACGCTCTTCTTCTTTTTCAAGCGGGTTGACAAACTGGAAAATAATATTGGAATTATACGCTTTGAATTCTTCCAACAGCTGACGCGTTTCTCCCTGAAGACGTTTGAATTCTCCCGGAAACTGTCCGTCTAAAAAGACATCAATATATAAAGGACTGTCAATTTTTTTAATAATCTCCAATGACGTTTCAGACAGGGTATAACGCTTATCCTGCGTTAAATCGAAACGTTTGAAAAAATAACTTCCGGCAATGTTAACGGCTAATAAAACCAGTATGACGATACCAAACTGTTTCAGGCTTTTCTTTTTATGCTCTTTCATTACCATTTCAAAGATTTAAGTTGATATACCGTTGCGGCTAAAAATAGTACGGTAATACTCAGGAAATAAATAATATCCCGGGTATCAATAACACCGCGGCTCATACTTTTAAAGTGGTAATCCATACCGAAACCGGCGATTAAATTGCTGAAACTTCCCATATAGGATGACATGCCTTCAAATCCAAAATAGAACAGGAAGCATAAAAATACGGCAATGATAAAAGCAACGATCTGGTTGTCGGAAAGGGTAGAGGTAAAGATACCGATAGCCGAATAAGCGGCAATCAGGAATAATAAACCGAAATAAGAACCCAAAGTACTTCCCATATCGATATTGCCTTCCGGACTTCCGAATTTGGAAATCACGAAAACATAAATGATCGTCGGTATGATTGCGATAACGATCAGTAAAAATGCGCCCAGGAATTTACCGTTTACAATTTCCCAGATGCTCAGGGGTTTGGTAAGCATCAATTCAATCGTTCCTTGCTTCTTTTCATCGGAAAAACTGCGCATGGTTACCGCCGGAATCAGGAAAATCAGGATCCAGGGCGATAAGGTGAAAAAAGGACTTAAATCGGCAAAACCGCTTTTCAGGATATTAAAATCTCCGTCAAATACCCAAAGAAAGAGACCGTTCAGTAACAGGAAAATAGCGATAACCAAATACCCTATGGGCGAACCGAAAAAGGATTTGATTTCTCTTAATAGTAAGGCTTTCATTTATTTTTAGTACGTTTTTATTCGTTTTTGTAATCGTGTTATGTTAAACTAACCAACTTGTCAACACTCCAGGCTTCCGGTCTGGCATTGAAAAACTGCTTGGTGTATGCCCAGACTTCCGTAAAGAGTTCCGACCTGCGGTAGTTTTCCAGATCCGCTTCCGTTTCCCAGTAACTATAGGTAAAGAAGATGGATTTATCCTGCTTGTCCTGGTATAACTCTAAAAAGTTATTGCCGGGAAAATTGCGGATTTGTTGTTTAACTTCCTGAAAATTCGTTAAAAAAGCTTCGATTTTATCTTCGTGGAAACTCATTTTTACGATGCGTACAAACATAAGGAATTATGGATTAATTTTTTGAATTAGGATTTGAAATTTATAGTAACCATATCGCGGAACTTTAAACCCAATAATGAGGTGGCAGAACCAACGGTGGACGGATTACTTTTATAGATGGCGATTTCGAGAAAATCGGCTTCATTAAAGAGTGCCAGTTTCTCGCCTTCGAAGTCTTTTAGGGTGAATCGTTCCGGAATTTTAAAATCGGAATAATTGCGGTGGATATTTTTAATGGTCTTGGTACCGAATTTAACTTCAAACAGGCGACCTCTGCCGGTTTCCTGTATCAGTTTCCGGGAAATATTGGTCACACAGTTGCCAAAATGATCAATATAAACCACATAGCCTTTAATAGAAGCGGCATCGGAAGCAACGGTAGCCTGCAGCTCACTCATTTCCTTAATAGCCGGTATTTCCCGCCCGATAACCGTCATTACACCGCCTTTGGCCAAATGACAGGCTGCCTTAACAAAAACATCCATATCGGTAGCGCCTTCCGGCAAGCGGTCGTGTATGTTGATCTCAACAATTTTCTGCGGAATGATTTTTTGGGTCAGGATACTTAAAATACCGTTATCGGCACAAATAAAGTAATGGTCGTTCCATTGCATGGCAATGTGTTTGTTCTCAAAAGTACGCTCACTGTCCACGCCAATGAGGTGTACAGTGCCTTTTGGAAAACTGCTGTATGCCGCAGTAATGATATAACTGGCTTCGGAAATATTGAACAGATCTATATTGTGGGAAATGTCGATAATCTGCACATCAGGATGTTCTGTAACAATCTTACCTTTCAATGCACCGACGAAGTGGTCTTTCAGTCCGAAATCAGTTGTTAGGGTAATTATTGACATCATTTTGTTTATAACTATTAGAGGAACTTTCCTTAAAAATTGCTAGATTTGAGATATGCAAAGCTAACTTATTTTTTTAATTAAATCTCGCTGCTTTTGAACGAAAGAACCATCGAATTGACAGACATTACCCCAAAAGAATTTTGGGGAGCTCAAGATGCTCATCTTGAAATAATTAAAAAATTATATCCGAAATTAAAAATTGTAGCCCGTGGTACATTGCTGAAAGCTTACGGAGAAAAGGAAATTTTGGACGAATTTGAAGTACGTTTCAATCGCTTGATGACCCATTTTTCACGTTATAATTCTATCGATGATAATGTGATTGAAAGAATCGTACAAACCAACAGTCAGGATGAACAGAAAATGGCCGACCATGATAAAATCCTGGTACACGGCATTGGCGGGAAACTGATTAAGGCATTAACACCGAACCAGCAGAAATTAGTCGATTTTACGATGAAAAATGACATGGTATTTGCCGTTGGTCCGGCGGGAACAGGAAAGACCTATACCGGAGTTGCTCTTGCTGTTAAAGCTTTGAAAGAGAAACAGGTAAAACGTATCATTTTAACCCGTCCTGCAGTTGAAGCAGGCGAGAATTTAGGATTTTTACCCGGTGATATGAAGGAAAAGCTGGATCCGTATATGCAGCCGTTATATGACGCGCTACGGGACATGCTGCCGCCACAAACACTGGAAGATTACATACTGAAAGGGATCATTCAGATCGCTCCGCTGGCTTTTATGAGAGGAAGGACACTGGACAATGCCTTTGTTATTCTGGATGAAGCGCAGAATACGACCCATTCGCAAATGAAAATGTTTCTGACCCGTATGGGGAAAAACGCAAAATTTATCATCACCGGCGATCCCGGTCAGGTCGATCTGCCCCGCAGAACCATTTCCGGTTTAAAAGAAGCCCTGCTGATTTTAAAGGATGTGGATGGAGTAGGGATACTGTATCTTGATGATAAAGACATCGTGCGACACCGACTGGTTAAGAAAATTATTGATGCCTATAAGAGTATTGAAAATAACGATTAAAAAAATACAAATCCGCCGCTAATTAAAGGGCGGATTTTTTATTATAAGAATTTGTTTTTTACGTACTTTTGCACCTTTAAAACAATAACAACTAACTACACACTTGTTCTATGAACACAATAACAACAACTAACTTTAATTTCCCCGGACAAAAATCCGTATATCGCGGAAAAGTAAGAGAAGTTTACAATATCAATGATGAACTTTTAGTAATGATCGCAACCGACCGTCTTTCGGCTTTTGATGTGGTGATGCCAAAAGGAATTCCTTACAAAGGACAAATTTTAAATCAGATTGCGACCAAATTCATGCAGCTGACAGCCGATATCGTTCCGAACTGGTTGATTGCCACTCCGGATCCGAATGTTGCGGTAGGGCATTTGTGTCAGCCGTTTAAAGTAGAAATGGTTATCAGAGGCTATTTAGCCGGTCATGCTGCCCGCGAATATGCTTTAGGAAAAAGAATGCTTTGCGGTGTGGAACTGGCCGAAGGGTTAAAAGAGAATGATAAATTCCCGGCCCCGATTATTACGCCTTCCACAAAAGCAGATAACGGTGAGCATGATGAAGATATTTCGCGTGAAGACATTTTAGCAAAAGGTATTGTTTCGGAAGAAGACTATATCGTTTTGGAAAACTATACCAGAGCTTTGTACCAAAGAGGAACAGAGATCGCGGCAAGCCGCGGATTAATATTGGTAGATACCAAATATGAATTCGGGAAAACCAAAGACGGAAAGATTGTTTTAATCGACGAGATCCACACGCCGGATTCTTCCCGTTATTTTTATGCCGACGGTTACCAGGAAAGACAGGATAAAGGAGAAGCACAAAAACAATTGTCTAAAGAGTTTGTACGACAATGGCTTATTGCCAACGGTTTCCAGGGTAAAGAAGGACAGCAGATCCCTGAAATGACAACAGCATATATTGCCAGTGTTTCCGAACGTTACATTGAATTGTATGAAAATATTTTAGGAGAGTCGTTTGTAAAAGCAGATATCTCTGATATCAATGACCGAATCACCAAAAACGTATTGGAATTTCTGCAAAAGCAGTAGTCTAAATAATTGAAAAAAGCCGGATGTAACAATCCGGCTTTTTTTATATACAACGGGCAATAAAAAAGTTTGTTTTAAAAATGGTCCGGTTGATTTATAGTTTAATATTTTTTGTACATTGGCAAGACCAAGTAAACCAATAAATTATGAAAAAAAGCATGATACTGGCTTTGTCGCTGTTGTTCACGATGGGGATGTACAGCCAGAAGAAAAAAACTGTAAAAAAAGCTCCGGCTGCAAAAACACAGTCGACCGTTCTGGCGAAAGCCGATGATATTACTGCCGAGCTGGTAAAGAATAAAACACAACAATTTTTCTATGTTTTCAAAAATGAGAAAGGGGCTAAAAAGGATACCATTTTAATCAAAGTAATTGATAAAGCAGTTCCTGCCGAATGTAAGATCACCGCTTTTAAAGCAAAAGAAACACCGTTGTACTGCATTACATGGACCGAAAAAAATATAACGGAAACCAAAACAAAAAATGAAGAAGCCTTAAGTACTTTTTCTGAGATCTGGGAACCGGCAACCAAAACACAAATTTTAGCCAACGTACAGACGACCACTAAAATAAAAGAAATCGTGTTTTTAGACAAACTGCAAAACGCTTCCGAAACACAGGAAAGAATGCGCCGCGAGGGTTTTGAATTTACGTTGACCAATGAAGGCGATGTGGTTCTTAAAAACAAATCACAGGAAAGCAGGCTTACTTATAATCCTACCGATAAAAAATATGTGAATGCCGGTTCCGGAACCGGAAATTCCTCTGCACCGGCAAAGAAAAAGAGATAAAAAAGAACATAAAATGCCCCCGCTTTTGGGGGTATTTTTATGGAAATAAATCTCTGATCTCGCTTTGAGTTTAAACTTCCCTGCTCCATCCGGTAATCCCAATCAATTTAATCCGAAGCATATATTGCCCCCATTTTCTTAAACTTTATCGTTCAGAAAGTGAACGGCATAGGGCATTTATGGGTTCAAAAAAAGTATACTGAAAATTATACCAAATAGGTATTATTTAGAACTATATGGTTTAGGAAAATTGCGAAAACATTTTAAAATTTGAGTTTAACTTTTCTGTAAAAATCAGGCAGAATTTAAACGCAATGCGATATGAAAAAAATGTTTTGGATGTTATGCTTACTGAGCCTGCATATTACTGCTCAGACAGTTGGAGAAAACGGCGCTACGGATGATTATACTTATGATGCTTCTGGCAATCTGATCCGGGATGCCAACAAGAACATCACCAATATTACCTACAACCATCTGAATTTACCGGTAGTCATTACCTTTTCCAACGGTGACAAAATTGTGTATCTTTACAATGCTGTGGGTGAAAAAAGACAAAAGAAAGTCACTGTTGGCGATAAGACTACCGTTACCGATTATCTGGGCGGATTCCAGTATGAAGACGGCGAATTGAAATTCTTTCAGCATGAAGAAGGATATGTGGCTGTAACGAATAGTGACAGCGGAATGGATTTTACGTATGTGTACAATTATACCGATCATTTGGGTAATGTGCGTCTGAGCTGGGCAAAGGACAATACTACCGATGCCCTTAAAATCATCCGCGAAAGTCATTATTATCCGTTCGGACTGGAACACAAAGGCTATAATACACAAAAGTATGCTTTTATAGTCCCTGAAAACGGTACTTCGGGTATCTGGACGGAACAGAAAAAGGCAATAGTAAACCCTTATCGATACAGCTATAACGGAAAAGAATTTCAGCATGAATTAAGATTAAACCTATACGACTACGGTGCCCGGAATTATGATCCTGCGATTGGTCGATGGCTGAATATCGATCCGCTGGCAGAAAAATCCAGGCGTTTTTCGCCTTACGTTTATGCATTGGACAATCCGGTCTATTTTATCGATCCGGATGGAATGTTAGCTACACCACCAGGAGATTTTTATGATAGGAAAGGTAATTATTTAGGAAATGATGGAAATAAAGATGGACGTATTTATCTTATGAATGCAGGTATGAGACCTAAGTCAGAAAATAAAGATGTTAATTGGGGCGGGACACTATCTGAAGCCCATTCAAATAACCTAAAAAATAATGCAACAGAAATTGGTGGTTTAATAGTATTAAATCGTACAGAAGAAGGTAAAGACTTTACAATTGGAGAATTTAAAACAACGGGAGACAAGCCTGTCACTGGTTATACAGTAGAACCAGGTGGTCCTGCAACAACTGAAAGTGGTAAAGATAAGAGAATACCAGAAGGGGTATATGACTTATCACCTCATGCAAGTACAAAATACCCAGGTTCATATAAAGTATCAAATGAAGAAGTTTCAAAAGACCGTGCAATTTTGATTCACGCAGGGAATAATGGAGCAAATACAGAAGGATGTATATTGCCAGGTACAAATAAAACCGATAGTGGAGTAAGTGCTAGTAAACCAAAATTGAAAGAAGTTTATAACTTTATAAATGAAAACAGTAAAGAATTACCCGTAAAATTAATTATCAATGAAAAAATCAAATAGAGTAATGCAAAATTTTGGGATATTGGTATTTATACTAACTATCACATTAAGTTGTAATTCACAAAATAAGAAAATGAATTTAGGAAGTATTCTCAAAGAATGTAAAAATCATCCATCAACAGAATGTAAAAAAACTTTTTTTTACAGTTTTCCTAAAACATATCAAGAGTTTCAAAAAGTATATGGATATGACGATGTTAAAGGTGAAGCTCCTTTCTATTCAAATTCAGAAGAGCACCTTGTTTTTTTCTTTGAAACTTCATTAGCTTTAAAAAAAGAAGTATTTATTGATAGGCTTATTAGCATAAGTAAAGACGGGAAATGGGATGCCGATTCTGTTAACTCTTTTCAAGATAAAATGCGAAAATATTTTTTCGCTAATAGTGATTTATTTTTAAAGCTGCTTAAAAATAAAAATGAAAATGAAATAAAAGGATTTTGGTACTTCTTTAGTGATGAGCCTCATTTTAATAATGAAGTTTCAAAAAGAATTTTGAAAATATTGGAAAAAGAAACTCAGATGAAGAACGTATATGTTGATGTAGTTGAAAAAGTGAAAAAAGACAATATTCATTGATTTCTAAAATAGAATAATCCGTTTTCAATATCATTCGCACAAGCTATATTATTTGTAGATGGACACCATATAATTATGCCTACAATAATTCTATTTACTTTTTGATCCTGAAGACTTTGCAACCTTAAGAATGGCGAAACGGGGAGCAATATTGATGTTATTGTTAAGCTTGGTGACAATAAACGAGGCTATGAATATACGGCTGGAAGTGTTTGAATAACACCATCGATAAGAGCTGAAGTAACAATTAGTGAAACTAAAACTTGGATTTTTATACTTTAAAGTGATGAAAGATTTTGAATTAGACACAAAGCAATTAAAAAGTATAACGTCTTTTTTAGTCGGTATTTTTATTGTAGGGATAATTGCTTGGGAGTTTTTTTATAGAACTGATGATAGGTTTTACAATAATCTTTTGGAATCAATTCGAAATGAAGAGTATAAAGGAATTGTAAACGAAAAATATTATGATAAAGAGAATCATAATGATCCTACTTTAGTGTTGAAAAGCGGTGAGAAAGTTTCTGTATATGGAATTATCTGGGGGAAAATATACCTAGGGGATTCCATCGTAAAAAATAAAGGAGAAACAACGTTAAGTTCTTTTAGAAATGATCAAAAATTGATTTTTGATAATAAAAGTATAATAGATGAGATTAGAAAATCTAAATAGTTTTATAATGACCAATATTGATATAAAAAAAGTTTTTAGTCTAATTTTTTGCTTAATACAAATCTAATCCAGATGGAATTATTGTTTATAAATATAAAGTTGAATATGAAAAAACAAATACTATTGAAGAGATTGGACTAATAAAAGAAAATTCAGCTGATTCATTTCATATAATCAGTTATAAGATTGAATAATCGCAATTATTAGGATTGAATTGCTGTTTAGAATTTAGGAATTTCTATCCATTAGAATAAAGCAATAGATGAATAATGGACAAATGATAAGAAATAAAACATAAAGTGGCCGGAATTTCTCCCAGCCACTTTTACTTTTATATAGTTCATGCAAATACTATTGCACACCGCCACCCAATGCTTTATAAAGCATGATGATGGCATTGTATTGTTTGTATTTGTTATTAATCAAATCCAGTTCGCTGCTTAAAGCAGAATCTTTAGCCGTTAACACTTCTAAATAGTTAACAAAACCCTGCGTTAACAACTCGTCAGAATAACTTGCTGCTTTGCGTAAAGCATCTACCTGTTTTTCGCGGATGACTAACTTGTCCGTTTCATTTTTATATTGTGCCAGCGCATCCGAAACTTCTTTTCCGGCATTCAGCAAAGACTGCTCAAATTGTAAATAGGCTTTTTCCTGGTTGGATTTTGCTACTTCATATTTGGTTCGGATCTGACGCTGATTGAAAATAGGCTGGGTTAATCCGGCAACAATGTTCGCAAACAGGGAATTGGTACTAAACCATTCTTTTAACTGCAAACTCTGGAAACCACCGGTAGCGGTAACCGTAAAGGACGGATAGAAATTACTTTTGGCTACATTGGTCAATTCGAAACTGGTAATCAGATTGTATTCTGCCGCAATAACGTCCGGTCTTTTGCTTAACAGCTCTGAAGGCACGCCAAAATCAACATCCACATTCATTTTCTGGGCTTCAAGAGTACTTCTTTCGATTTTCCCCGGAGCCTGTCCTAAAAGAATAGACATGGTATTCTCTAACAACGTGATGTTTGTTTTTAAATCGGCAATAATCAGGTCGGTTGCATATTTCTGTGCTTCCGTTTGTTTAACAGCCACCTCGTTTACATTACCGGCATCTTTTAACGCTTTAATCGTAACAATACTGTTATCGCGGTTTAAAAGCGTTTCCTGCGCTATTTTTAACTGCGAATCCAAAGACAGCAATTGGTAATAGGTAGCAGCAATACTCGCCAACAACTGTGTTTTAACTGCCTGGTTTGCGGCTACCGTTTGTAAATAGGAAGCATTTGCCGCTCTTTTATTACTTCTGATTTTTCCCCAGACATCTGCTTCCCAGGACAGGTTTCCGGAAAGCTGGTACTGATCCAGAGAACCGTTAAAAAACGATCCGAACTGACTGTTTTTTGCCAGTTCCTGGTGGGTCAGGTTAGCCCCTAAACTCAGGGTAGGAAAGTAGCCTGCTTTTCCTTGTTTCAGATTGGCTTCGGCAGCAACAATGGTTTGTATCGCAATACGGATATCAAAATTGTTTTGCAGTCCTTTTTCAATATGTCCCTGTAAAATTGGATCTGTAAAAAGCGTTTTCCATGAAACACTCGCCATAGAAGTACTGTCTTTAGCTGCCTGGTCTGTTCGGTACAGGTTTTCGGTAGCTACTTTCGGTCTTTCGTATTTTTTGGCGACAAAGCAGGACTGCATCACCGATGCAGCTGCTATGACAACCATTATTTTATATGATTTTTGATAGTTCATGTTCATGATTTTATAGTGCAACATTTTCAGAATCTTCTTCTGCCGCTTTTTGAGCTGCTGTTTTTCCGCTCATACGTTCCTGTAATCCCTGGAAGATGACAAACAATACCGGAATAAAAAATACCCCTAAAATAGTACCGATTAACATTCCTCCAACAGCACCCATACCGATAGAACGGTTACCTACCGCTCCGATTCCATTGGCTAATGCCAGCGGTAATAAACCGAAGATAAAGGCGAAAGAGGTCATCAAGATCGGACGCAGACGCGCTTTAGCACCTTCAACTGCCGATTCAAAGAGGCTCATTCCGTGCCTTCTACGCTGGATGGCAAATTCGACAATCAGAATGGCATTCTTCGCAAGTAGTCCGATTAACATGATCAGGGCGATCTGGAAGTAAATATTGTTTTCCAGTCCAACGAGTTTTACAAATCCGATGGCTCCTGCAATACCAACCGGTAACGATAGGATTACCGATAACGGAAGCAGGTAACTTTCATATTGTGCACTTAACAGGAAGTAAACGAATATCAAACTCAACAGGAATACACCAATCGCCTGTCCGCCGGAAGAAATCTCCTCACGGGTCATACCGGAAAACTCATAATCGTAATTGTTCGGCAAATGTTCGGCAGCCACTTCTTTAATCGCGTTAATCGCATCACCGGAGCTATATCCCGGATTAGCTTTACCGTTAATGTTAACCGATTTCAATAGGTTGAAACGGGTAACCGCTTCCGGACCATAGGTCTTTTTCAGACTCACAAACTGACTGATGGCTACCAGTTCGTCATTTTGGTTCTTGATATAAATCTTATCCAGACTTTGCTCTGTAGCGCGATCTTCGGGTTTTGCCTGGATCATAACACGGTATTGCTTACCGAACCGGTTAAAATCCGTTGTGTACAATCCACCGTAATACCCCTGTAGCGTATTGAAAATATCGGATACGGAAATTCCGGCATCTTTGGTTTTTTCAATATTGATATCCAGCTGGTATTGCGGGAAGTTCGGGTTAAAGTTGGTCATGGCATACTGAATCTCCGGTCTTTTGTTTAAAGCCTGTAAGAACTCGCCGCTAACTTTACTGATTGTTCCCCAATCGTCATCGCCTTTGGACTGTAACTTAAATTCGAAACCGTCCGCAGTACCGAATCCCTGTACACTTGGCGGCGTAAAGAACAATGCTTTTGCATCTTTAAAGTGTGCCGTTCTTCCGAATAGTTCCCCCACTACGGCTTCAATGGACTGATTAGCTTCTTTACGCTGTGACCAGTCTTTTAATTTGATAACGGTAAAGGCATAAGAACCACCGTTTACGTTGTTTAATAAACTGAATCCGACAACGCTCATACGGGATTCAATGATATCCATAGAAGCTAAAATAGAATCCAGCTCGTTAACGGCTTTCTGTGTTTTTTCTAAAGTTGTTCCCGGAGGCAGGGTTAAATCACCCATGATGATTCCACGGTCTTCATTCGGAATAAATCCGGACGGCGTGGATTTGAACAACAGGAAGGTGATCCCTACAACTGCTAATAAAGCAATTCCGGTGATCCATTTTCTTCTTACCAGGAAGTTTAGGGATCTACTGTATTTATTGTTCATCGAGTCGAATGCTGTATTGAAAGACGTAAAGAAACGGTCTTTCAAGCCTTTTTTGGCATGCTCGGAATCATCGTGTGGTTTCAGGAACAAAGCACAAAGCGCCGGACTCAGGGTTAAGGCATTAATTGCTGAAATTACAATCGCTACGGCTAATGTAATGGCAAACTGCTTATAGAATACTCCCGATGGTCCTTTCAGGAAGGATACCGGTACGAATACCGCCGACATAACCAGGGTGATCGAAACAATCGCTCCGGTAATTTCGTCCATCGCAGAAATGGTTGCTTTTTTCGCATCCTTGATACCGTGATCCAGTTTGGCATGGACCGCCTCGACGACGACGATCGCATCATCGACCACAATACCAATAGCCAGAATCATAGCAAACAGGGTTAGCATGTTAATCGAGAATCCGAAGAGCTGCAGGAAGAAGAAAGTACCAACAATTGCTACCGGAACCGCAATGGCCGGAATTAGCGTTGATCTTAAATCCTGAAGGAAAACGAATACCACGATAAATACCAATATAAAGGCTTCTACCAAAGTGGAAACCACTTTTGCAATGGAAGCATCCAAAAAGGTTTTGGAGTTATAAGGAATAACATAATCCAGTCCTTTAGGGAAAGTACCTTTGCTCTCTTCCAGGATATGCATTACTTCCGTCATGATATCCTGTGCATTTGAACCGGATGTCTGGAAAATACCAACGGCAACACCCTGTTTCCCCATGGCCATATTCTTGGCGCCATAGTTGAAAGCCCCTAATTCTACAGTGGCAACATCTTTTAAACGAAGGAAATTTCCGTTTCCGGTCGATTTGATAATGATGTTTTCATATTCTGAGATCTGGGAAAGACGGCCTTTGTATTTGATTACATATTCGTAAACCCCTTCTGCGTTTTCACCGAATTTTCCGGGAGCCGCTTCTAAGTTCTGTTCCCGTAAAGCGTCCTGGATTTCAGACGGAACCACTTTGTAGTTCGCCATTTTTTCAGGGTCGATCCAGATACGCATCGAGTAGTCTTTTGCGCCAAACACGTTTACCTGACCAACACCCTTAACACGTTGTAACTTGGGTACCAGGTTAATTCTGGCGTAGTTCTGGATAAAGGTTTCGTCATATACTTTATTGTCAGAATAAAGGGCAAAGAACATCAGGGCACTCGTCTGGCTCTTGATGGTGGTAACACCGGTATTTACTACTGCCTGAGGCAATTTACTGGTTGCTCTTGCCACACGGTTTTGTACGTTTACGGCAGCGATATCAGGATTAACCCCTAATTCGAAGAACACACTGATGTTTGCCGAACCGTTATTTGCCGATGTTGAAGTCATGTAGGTCATCCCTTCCACACCGTTAATTTCTTCTTCAATAGGTGTTACCACACTATTTAAAACGGTTTCTGCATTTGCTCCGGTATAGGTAGCACTTACCTGAACGGTAGGCGGAGCAATTTCCGGATATTGCTCTATAGGCAACGACGTTAATCCCAATATCCCGAGTATGGTAATGATAATGGAGATTACGGTTGAAAGAACCGGTCTGTTTATAAACGTTTTTATCATAATCTATTTTTTAGCTTGAGCATTAGGAGCCGGAGCGGTCTGGGCATTTTTACCAGCTTCCTGAGGAATGATTTCCTGGTTGTCTGTTAATTTGGTTACCCCTTCGACAACAACAATTTCATTAGGTTCGATACCGCTGGTAACGATGAAATTCAATCCGGATGTTCCGTTAGTCTCAATAATTTTGGAATGTACTTTATTGTCTTTGCCAACTGTATATACCATTTGTTTCCCCTGCATGTCGTACACTGCATTTTGCGGTAATAAAATCACGTCTTTTTCCTCTATTGGTAAACGGATGATCCCGCTGCCGCCGCTTCTCAATACGGCCTGAGGGTTTGGAAACTGCGCTCTGAATTCGGTACTACCGGTACGGGCGTTAACCAATCCGTTGATTGTTTCAATTTTTCCTTTCTGATCATATACCGAATTGTCAGCCAAAATCAGCTCAACAGGAGGCAATGCCTTGATCTTTTCAGCAGTTGTAGCGCCTTTAAAGGTTTTGTTGAAATGGATAAGCTGTTTTTCGTTCATCGTGAAATAGGCACGGATGTTACGGATATCCGATACGGTTGTCAGCGGATCTACTGTAGTAGAACCAACAAGGCTTCCCACTTTGTACGGTATGCTTCCGATAACACCATCTACCGGGCTGGTTATCGTCGCAAAATTGATATTGGAAGCAATACTGTTGTAATTCGCTTTCGCCTGAGCTAAATTGGCTTTAGCCGTTTCAAGCGTCACATTACTGATGATTTTGCGCTCCACTAAAGGAATCAGCCTGTTTACTTCCACCTGAGCAGCGTTTACAGCAGCTTTGCTGGCGTTTGCATCCTGCGAAAGGGTGTTGGTTTCCAGTTTAAACAGTATTTGACCTTTTCGTACGTTTTGTCCTTCGTCAACAAAGATCTTTTCAATAAAACCGTTTACTTTCGGTCTGATTTCAACATTTTGCTGTCCTTGTAAATTCGCAGAATATTCTTGATAGGTTATAGCGTTCTCTTTAACTACTTTTTGAACCGGGAAGGGCATCGGTCCATTTGCCTGCTGTTGTTGTGATTTCTTGTCGCCACACGATGCCAGAATCAGTGTAGTCACCAACATGCTAAAGATTAATTTATTCTTCATAAGATAACTATTTATATAATTGTAAATAAACTTTTAAAATTCGTCTCGGGATAGGGATTCTTCGGTAATGGATTTATTCAGTAATTTTTCAAACTCAAGCAAATATTTCATATAGGTATCAATTGCTTTTGTTACCATAGGGGTGTGTCCTTCGGCAGGATACCGGACTTCATAGTCCCGGACTCTCATCAGCATTTTCTTTTCGGAGTCAAGGAATTTCAGATGGTTTTGAATGCGTTCGCTGGGAGGAGAAGGGAGGAAATATTTTTTCCGGTCTCCGGGTTTGGTATAGTAGCTTATTTTGCCCAATTTCAGCAGGAGGTTGATATTGGTAGAGATCGTGCTTTTACTGGCATTTCCCTGTTCTACCAATTCTTCAAAAGTCAGCCCTTTGGTTCTGCTGTTCAGGATCAGGATCCCAAGCAGTCGGGAAGCACAAGGGGGTAAATTATAGTAGGTTTCAAAGTGAATACCGAACAATTCGATCAACTCGTCTTTTTCTTCTTGCTGCTTATCCATAGTATTCTTTTTGTTAAATTGGTTGCAAAGATACAATTAGTTCGGTTTGAACCAAACTAACCGAACTAGTCGGCACGTTAAAAAAAGCTTAATATTTTATGGCTTGGATGGCTTGGAAAAAAAAGAATCTGAATATTAGTAAGTTACCAATATTCAGATTCTAAATTCTTTAACTAATTTACAACAAAAAAGAATTAAAAAGACATTTTCCTGTTAAGAAATTATTTAATATTACTTTGCGTGTTAAAAAAATCCGGTCAGGGGATTAGTTTGCCACTTTTATTTCAAACATTTTATCCCAGTTTTTACCGGTTACAAAAATGGTTTTGGTCTTAGGATTGTAGGCAATTCCGTTTAAAACGTCCAGATCCGGATGTGCCGTTACTTTCGATTTCAGATCCGTTAAATTAATGATGGCTTCCACCGCACCGTTTTTAGGGTCAATGATCGCAATAGCATCTTTGGTATAAATATTTGCGAATATTTTCCCGTCGATCCATTCCATTTCATTTACGGCCTTGATTTTCGAACCGGCAGTATAGACATTAATATAATCGACTTCTTTAAAATCGGCAGGATTAACAAACCAGATTTTTTCAGTACCGTCAGACATTAAAAGGTTTTTACCGTCATTGGATAATCCCCAGCCTTCCATTTGCGGTTTAAAGTACGGGAAGGTTTTCTCTTTTTTAAAGGTATCGGCATTGTAAACGTATGCTTCGTTGTTCTGATACGTTAACTGGTATACTTTATTGTTCAGTACGGTAGCGCCTTCTCCGAAAACAGTTTGCGGAAGTTCTACAATTTTATATACTTTTCCGGTTTTATAATCGGTTTTACGCAAGCTTGAAATACCGCGCAGACCGGTTCCGTTTCCGGCACCGTTTCCGGTACTTTCAATTAAAGTATCACGGTAAAATTCCAATCCCTGTGTGTATGCCTTGATATCGTGAGGGTAGGTGTTTATAATTTTATAGTCTAAAAGTTTAGGCTGAATTGCCGAAACCAGTTCGACTCTTCCGGTGGCTTCATTATTTTCGCCTTCAAAATAAACCAGTGCCTTAATATTCTGATAACCCAGTTTCTGGTCTTTTAAGGCAAAACTGAATTTACCGTTTCCTTTTACAGCGCCAACTTTTTTATCGTTTACATAGTAAATAACCGAGTCAATCGCCTTGTTTTCGATGTTTGTTATACCCAAAGGAAGGGTTTCCTGAGGCTGATAAACCTCTTTTAAGCCCGTTGTATCAATGCTGAATAAAATTTTTTCATTATTTTTTTCTTTGTCACAGGAGAAGAAAAAACTGCTTAATAAAATGAATGCTAATGCATTATAATTTTTCATGATTACTAAAATTGATTACCACAATATACGATTGTATTTTATATCTCACAATTGCCTTGCAAAAATATAAAAAGATTGTATATTTGCACCGGCAAGTCCTACACGACCAGCTCCTGCAGACTCCTCCAGGGTGGGAACACAGCAAAGGTATGTGGTTGTAGCGGTGCGATGTAGGTCGCTTGCCATTTTTTACAAAATACACGAATTATCTCCTCTATGGAGATTTTTTTGTTTTAGGCCCTTTTTGGTTTTTATAAGCGTGCGAACTTCCTTATTTTAGCATGCTGAAAAGCAAATTAAACAATCAATTACAGTTCCATGAATAAAGTGGTTTTAATTACCGGCGGTTCTTCCGGTATTGGTAAAGCAATCGGAGAATTATTGTTCCGCAGCGGATATAAAGTTTATGGAACCAGCAGGAATCCGGAACGGGTACTGCAAAGTGTTTTTCCATTGGTAGCTTTGGATGTACGGGATGCCGTTTCTATCCGGAAGGTTGTTGCCGAAGTGATTGCCAAAGAAGGCAGACTGGACGTACTGATCAACAATGCCGGCGTGGGAATCACAGGGCCGCTGGAAGAGATTCCGGCTGAGGAAATCCGCAATAATTTTGAAACTAATTTATTCGGGCCGATAGAAGTAATGAAAGCCGTGCTGCCGCAAATGCGTCAGCAGCAATCGGGTTTAATCATTAATGTAACGTCTATAGCCGGTTATATGGGGCTGCCTTACAGAAGCGTATATTCGTCGTCCAAAGGCGCTCTGGAATTAATCACGGAAGCCTTGCGAATGGAAGTGAAAAAATTCCGTATTCATATTACAAATGTGGCACCGGGGGATTTTGCGACCAATATTGCTGCCGGACGTTACCATGCACCTGTTATTAAAGGCTCGGCCTATGAACTTCCGTATGGCAATACGCTAAAGGAAATGAACGAACATGTAGACGGTGGAAGCAATCCCGGTCAGATGGCGGAAGCGGTATTGAAGATCATTCAGAACCCGGATCCGAAAATCCATTATAAAGTAGGGGCTTTTATGCAGAAATTTTCCATTGTACTCAAACGGATCCTGCCGGATAAAGTATATGAAAAATTACTGATGAACCATTATAAATTGTAATTTTGTATTCCGTTTTTTAACACAACTATTATTAAATATATTTAAGATGAAATTTTTTATAGACACGGCTAATTTAGAGCAGATTAAAGAAGCACAGGCTTTGGGAGTATTGGATGGCGTTACAACAAACCCATCATTAATGGCGAAAGAAGGTATTACAGGAAAAGACAATATCTTAAAACACTATGTGGATATTTGTAATATAGTTGAAGGTGATGTGAGCGCGGAAGTAATCGCTACCGATTATGACGGAATGATCAGAGAAGGTGAGGAACTGGCAGAATTGCACGAGCAGATCGTGGTGAAATTACCAATGACTCAGGAAGGTATCAAAGCGTGTAAATATTTCTCAGACAGAGGCGTTAAAACAAATGTAACGTTAGTATTCTCTGCAGGTCAGGCATTGTTAGCCGCAAAAGCAGGTGCTACTTATGTATCGCCTTTCCTGGGAAGACTGGATGATATCTCTATGGACGGTTTGAACCTGATTGACGAAATCCGTCAGATCTATGATAACTATGCTTTCGAAACGCAAATTTTAGCCGCTTCGGTACGTCACACGATGCACGTTGTTAACTGTGCTAAAATCGGAGCAGATGTAATGACAGGACCTTTATCGTCTATCCTTGGATTGTTAAAACACCCGTTAACGGATATCGGTTTGGCGCAATTTTTAGCAGACTACGAAAAAGGAAACAAATAGTTTTCTACAGTTATACATTAAAAAAGGCGGTTTCTTATAAAAGTAACCGCCTTTTTCGCTGATTTAGTTTGTGTATTCTCTTTATTTAAGGTTCTTTTCAAAGTCGGCATCAAAAAGGCTTACAAAAGCATTTTTGATAGTCCCGTCCGGTCGCAGCAATATTGTCCGCTGGATTTTTGTAATTACCCAATGATCTTTTAAAGCTTCAAAATTATTGGACCGCAACTCGTTTGTATCTTCATTTTCAAACTGATATTGCGCTAAAATCTGTTTCCATTCCTGTTCGGAATCGTCTACATTGATCGATATAAAATTGGTTGCCGGATATTTCTTTTTAAGGGCACTTACTTTCTTGTGTACGGTAACCATATGTGCTTTGGCGTTTGACGTCCAGAAAAACAATACGGTTTGTTTGCCTTTTGTCAAGGCAGCCAGATCCACTTTTTCACCGTTCTGGTTGGAAAGGTCGGCCGGTGGTAATTTTTTTCCTTCAGTAAGCGACTGAATCGCATCACTTATTTTTTTGATCTCGTTATGATTGCTGTTGTCTGTAGACAATTGCGAATAACGGTCAAAGAATTTCTTTTTGTTATGCATGTTCTGGTCTTCCAGCAAATACATAAAAGCGATATTGTTTAAAACGCTGTTTTTGATCTTTTCGTTTTTAAACAAGGTATCGGCAATGTTCAGCTTTTTGATATTGCTTTCAATAGCGCTTTCTTCCAGGTTGAAATGATGATTCGGGTCGGAATAAGCAACATTGTTCAGCATGGCTGTTAAATAGCGTACAAAAGGAGAGTAGTTCGTTAGCTTCGCATTGTTGAAGTTGATTTCTTTACGGAAATCGTAATACTCTTTTGGCAGCTTGGTGTTTATTTCTTCTCCGGTGCGGCGTTCGTGTGCAAACGGATAAATTTCTTTTTTGGCAAGATGATTGAATTCCAGACTGGCTTTGGCAAATAAATCAAAGTTTTCATCCCAGTTGATTTCTGTTTTCTTTCTCAGATAAAATGCTTTTTTGCGGGCATAAATGGAATCAATGCTTTTGGAGAAACTGTTGTAATCCTTATCGAAAAGATTAAACATATTGTTTTTGTCCGATTCGTTTTTAAGATACATTTCCATCAGGAAATTGTTTTTCTGATCGCCGCGTCCGCAAAAAACGATAGAATTATCAAAATCACCGGAATTGATCCGCACCATTAAACTGTCGTTTTTATCAAAATACACATACTGGTATTCCGGATCATGGCGGAAGGTGTACATACCCGGCGTTAAGGAATCGAATTTCTTAAAGAATCTGTTTTTGTCATCTAAGGTCAGGGTATCAATAACCTTATTATCTTTACAGAAAAGCACGTAACGACTAAGGGGATTGATTACTTCGCCTCCAAAATATGCGGAATAATTGTCACTCTCAAATTTCTTATTGCAAGAAGTAAGGGAACAGATTAATATTGAGGAAACCGGAAGTATAAAATTTCTTATATAGGCAAACATTCAAACAAATTTATCTCTAAACAAAAGTATTTCTATATTATAGAACAGCCTGTTAATGTACAGTTAAAATAAAGCTTTATAGATTCTAAATTAGATAGTTCAAAACTGCACTATTTTTTCTACTTTTGCAACAATTTTATAAAAAATCAATTTCAATGTTAACAGTTTCTAATTTATCGGTTCAGTTTGGTAAGCGAATTTTGTTTGACGAGGTAAATGTAACTTTTACCCAAGGTAACTGCTACGGTATTATCGGTGCTAACGGAGCAGGAAAATCAACGTTTTTAAAGATATTATCAGGAGATATAGATCCAACGTCAGGTCGTGTAATCCTTGAACCGGGCAAACGTATGTCGGTTTTAAACCAGAACCACAACATGTTTGATGAGCATACGGTGCTTGAAACTATCTTAATGGGAAATAAAACCTTATTTGCCGTTAAAAAAGAAATGGATGAGCTTTATCTGGATTATAAAGATGAAAATGCAGACAGAATAGGGGAATTACAGGTTCAGTTTGAAGAAATGAACGGATGGAATGCCGATTCGGATGCAGCAGCAATGTTGTCGAATTTAGGGATTTCGGAAGAACATCACTATACTTTAATGGGTGAAATGGATGCTAAATTAAAAGTACGTGTCCTTTTAGCGCAGGCTTTATTTGGCAGTCCGGATGTATTGATCATGGATGAGCCTACGAATGACCTGGATTTCGAAACCATCGGATGGCTGGAGAATTTCTTAGCTAATTATGACAATACGGTATTGGTAGTATCGCACGACCGTCACTTCCTGGACGCTGTTTGTACACACGTTTCGGATATCGACTTCGGAAAAATCAACCATTATTCCGGTAACTATACTTTCTGGTACGAGTCCAGCCAGTTAGCGGCGAAACAACGTGCGCAGCAAAACAAAAAAGCAGAAGAGAAAAAAGCAGAATTAGAAGAGTTTATCCGTCGTTTCAGTGCGAACGTTGCCAAATCAAAACAGGCAACTTCCCGTAAAAAAATGATTGATAAATTAAATCTGGACGAGATCAAACCGTCAAGCCGCCGTTATCCGGCAATCATTTTTGACCAGGAGCGTGAAGCAGGTGACCAGATTTTAAATGTTCAGAACTTAAGCGCTTCTATTGAAGGCGAAACGTTATTTAAAAATGTAGATCTGAATATGGCAAAAGGCGACAAAATTGTTGTTTTTTCCAAAGATTCCCGTGCTACAACGGCATTCTATGAGATCTTAAACGGAAACATGACACAGGATTCCGGTACGGTAGAATGGGGAATTACGACAAACCAGTCCTATCTTCCTGCAGACAACCACAGTTTCTTCGAAAATGATTTAACATTAGTAGACTGGTTACGCCAATGGGCGAAAACAGAGCCGGAAAGAGACGAAGTTTATGTTCGTGGTTTCTTAGGGAAAATGATCTTTTCCGGAGAAGAGGCTTTAAAAACAGGACGTGTATTATCCGGAGGAGAAAAAGTACGTTGTATGCTTTCCCGTATGATGATGTTACGTGCCAACGTATTAATGCTGGACGAACCAACAAACCACCTGGATCTGGAATCGATTACGGCATTTAACAACTCGTTAAAAAACTTTAAGGGGTCGGTATTGTTTACCACACATGACCACGAGTTTGCTCAAACGGTTGCAAACCGCGTACTGGAAATCACGCCAAATGGTGTTATTGATCGTTACATGACGTTCGATGACTATCTGGAAGATGATAAGATCAAAGAATTAAGACAGAAAATGTACACTGTATAAATAATGAATCCCGCCTTACAGCGGGATTTTTTTATAACCGGATTATCCGGTATTGTAACCGATTACCGCGATTTTGTGTAAAATGCAATTCGCCTGATTACAATTGCCTATAAATGCTATATTTGACATCTATTCCAATTTTTATGAAACTATCGTTACAAATCTGTCTGTTTTTACTTTTTTCACTCAGGGCTTTCTGCCAGGATGTTAGTATCCCTTTTCGCGAAGGCAATGCTTTTGGAATATCGGATTATCAAGGCAAACTGCTTACTAAAAACCGGTATGATTATATTGATTACCAGCGGAAAATGCCCAAAGGCTATTTTTATTTTTCAGAAAAAGGAAACAAGGGAATTCTTTACAACGGCAAGCCGGTAGTTTCCGGAGCCGAATATGATGAATTTGGTATAGAACCGCATAAATTCATTATAGCCACTTTACGTGAAAATTCTAATACGTCCAAAACATATAAGGATGAAAAGGAATACCATTACTATAAGAAAAGAAGAACCGGACAGGCAATATTCAATTTAAAAGGCGAGAATCTTTATCCGGATAATTTCAAATATATCAGGCCAATCGATACGGTAGGCATAAGTGCGATCAATAAAAAAAGAGCCCGTTATGCTCTAATAGCGGTTACTGATTTTGATGACGCCTACAGTTTGTTTGTTTACGATTGTGATAAGCAGAAAATTTCAGAATGGCTTTTAAAAGATTATTATAAAGTAACGTTAGACAGGTCTTTATCGCTTCCCGGAAGAAGTATTTATTTAACAGCTTCCCGGCAGCGGTCTGATGCAAAAGAACCTATGAAAATCATTAATGATAACGGAAAGTTTACGTTACAGAAAGTACCCGTAAAACAGGAGGATGACGGGCAGGAAGTATATAGGGGAAGCGGATATGGCTCCGGAACGGGCAGAGGCAGTGGCGACGTTAAAGTTATGGATGGAGGCGATGTACCGGAACCGTATGCCTATATAAAAGCAGATGAAGGAAGTGTTACGTCTACGCCTAAGAAAATAAAAAAATACAGTACAAACAGTTTCGAAATTAAAGACGGGAAACTGTTTTTAAGCGAACGGATTGCCGGACAAAAAGAGGCTTCACCGGCCATAGAATTTCAAATGCCGGCAAGTGATAAACCGTATGCTTTTGAAAGCATCAGCTATGGAGGTGTTATTGAAGATACCGAAGAAAAACGCGTAAACCTAAAAAATATCATCCTTTATAAATCCGGTGACCAGTACGGAATCATTCTTTCCAGCGAACAGACAATCCCAAGCCGTTATGAGAGTATAACCCCGTTAGCATTCGATGTTGCCGGAAACCGGACGCTACTGTTTATTGTAGGTCAAAAAGACGTAAATACTCCACAAATAAAATACGGGCTGATCGATAAAACGGAAAAAGTGATCATCCCGATTCTGTATGACGAACTGGATCCTTTTGCGCTGTCAAAATATGCCACAAAGGAGTTTAACGTTTATATAAAATACTGGAGGGTTAAAAAGGATGGAAAATATGGCGTGATCACACCATTTGACGGTATGGTACTCCCGGTTAGTTATGACGAGATAGAAGCCAATAAAACAAACTACCTGCGCCATGATGATGATTTTATCAGTCTTAAAAAAGACGGGTTGTATGGTTTTGTAGCCGACTGGGATTTTACTGCGGAAAAGATTATCCAGCCGGTTTTCCCTTATAAAGTAGGCTTTTATGACCGGAATTATCAAAAAGAAAAACGATTACTGCTTTTGGGACTGGTTAATAATGAAGGGAAATTCTTTTGCTATGCGCGTAAAGACGGCTTCCTGTACTATAAAGAAAAATAATCCTGATAATTTAACACGGTTAACGGTAAGGTAAATAAATAGTGTAAAAGGGTAACGTTGTTTTAAAAGTGTTTGGCGGTGAGCAGAATACTTTTGCCACGTCTAACTAAACACACTATTCATGAAAAAAATTTACTTTTTGCTCTTCCTGATGGTCGGCCTGACCGTCAAGGCGCAAACGCTGTATCCGTATTTGCAGAATGTCACGCCGACATCCATTTACGTCACCTGGAAAACCGAAAATAACACCGAATCGATTGTAGAATATGGAACTGCTGCAACCGATCTGAATGTTACCGTTACCGGAAACACGAACATCTTTACCGATTCCGGTTATCCCGGAAACTATTATTACCACAGTGTAAAGCTGATTAATCTTGCGCCGAACACGAAATATTATTACAAAATAAAAACCGGCAGCAATACTTCTGCGGTTTATTCTTTTAAAACCCTGCCCAATCCCGGACAGGCAGCTACAGCCGACGGGCATATCCGCTTTTTTATCATGGGTGATAACCAGCTAAAGGCTGTTCCCCGTTATGATTCGCTGGTGGCGGCAGCCAAAAGAAAAGTTCAGGAAAAATGGGGCGCACCGGAAGACCATATCGCGATGACATTCATGGTAGGGGATCAGGTCGATGTGGGAACACTGGATCATTATGAACACGTACATTTTAAAAAGAACCGCTCATTATCCGGTAATGTACCGATTCAGACAACTGTTGGGAATCACGAAACTTACGGAACTTTAGGAATGCAGTCTTACTATGACCATTTCTATATCAGTGAACTAACGTATAAAGGGATTGCTTCAGGAACCGAAAATTACTATGCACAGCAAGCCGGAAACGTATTGTTTATCAGCCTGAGCTCGGAACACACCGGAGCAGCACAAATGAACTGGCTGCAACAGGTGGTAACGGCTGCCAATGCCGATCCTACGGTAGACTGGATTTTTTCATTAAGCCACAGACCGTATCAGGCAGAGCAATATGTGGGTGATATCTCCACATGGGTACGAAACTCGGCTGTTCCTTTATTGGCAACTTCATCAAAATACAGCATGCACATTGGGGCACACCACCATTTGTATCACAGAGGGCAGTTAAAGAACACACCAAATTACAATATTATTTCCGGAGGAACCGCCTGGGATCAGTATTGGGGAATGTCATCGGAGCAGGATTTTGATGACGTGCAGAAAACGATCTGTAACTGGATTTACCAGATTGTGGATATTGATGTTGTCAATGGCAAAATGGACGTGGAAAGCTATTCTATCGGAAGTGTGGACCAATGGAAAAACAACCAGCTGATGGATGAATTCCACCGTTATAAAAACAAACCGGCTCCGGAAAAACCATCCATTCAGAACACCTTTACCGGAAATACAACATTGCCGGTAACTATTGAAGGAAGTCCGTATACCACAACTGCTGCGGAATTATTAAACACCAGCCAGTTTGTGATTTCAAAAACATCCGATTTTAATATCATTACCAAAGAAGTATACCGTGATTTTGAAAACCTGTTTGGAATGTACCAGACACAAAAAGATTCAACAGCAGATCGCAATCTGGGTGTGGATATCACTAAAATGACACTGGCGTCTAATTCGATTCCGAACGGACAATATTATGTAAAACTGCGTTACAGGGATCGCAACCTAGAATGGTCACCGTGGAGTGCTATTAAAACATTTACGATTACCGGTAGTAATGTAGTAAATACAACCATCGTGACCGATTCTATTGCGTATGCTCAGAATGCGCCTATTAAAGTAAACTACAGCGATGCTCCGGCAAGTACTTCCACATGGATCGGTTTGTATAAAGAAGGGCAGACTCCGGGTTCGGCTTCACCTTCGCAGACCTGGCAATATACCAATGGAAACCCGACCGGAACGATAACTTTTGCTAACGGTCTGGCAACAAAAGGACGCTATTTTGCCGCTATATTTTCAAACGGAGGGTATACCGAAATTGCTCCGCGTCAGTTCTTTTATGTAGGTCCGGTTCCTGTAGTGGCAACCAGTCAGGAAGAATATCCGGTGGGAACAGCTGTGAACGTAACATTCAGTAACGGGCCGCAATTGCTGAAAGACTGGATCGGTATCTATAAAATGGGGCATATTCCGGGTGAAGTAACGGCTACAGCTTACCAGTATGTAACAACTACTTCCGGAAGTTTAACGTTCAATAACCTGCCTACAGGCTATTATTATGCGCAATATTATCTGCAGGACGGTTATAACGCCATCGGGAACAAAGCTTTCTTTAAAGTAGGAAACCTGGTAACCGATTTATGGATCAACAAACCGGTATATGATTTGGGAGAGCAGATTGTTGCTTCGTGGACCGATGCTCCGGGTATTGTAAAAGACTGGTTGGGGATTTACCATGAAGGGGAGAACCCGAATATTGATCCGTTATTGAGCTATACTTATTTTAACGGACAGGCAGAAGGTACCTTAGCCTTGACCGGAACGGCATTGCCAACAGCAACCGGGAATTATTTCCTGGTGATGTTTACCAACGATTCTTATAATGAAGTATCCAATCGTGTTTCTTTTGAAGTAATCGACGGAACTCTGGGAACCAATCCTTTTAAAATTGACAACGGTTTAAAAGTATATCCGAATCCTACCAATAATGTCAATCAAACGATTGTACAATCGGATTATCCTATTGATGAAATCGAGATTTTCAATACGGAAGGGAAATTAATGTATGCAACTAAAAATGTGAATAACAATAAATATTCCCTGATCACTCAGGATTTACCAACAGGTGTTTACATTTTAAAGATTCATTCCAGAAAATTGTTTACAGCAAAGCTGATTGTTAAATAGTGGATTATAAAGGTTCTGTAAACAACAACTCCCGCCAAAAGCGGGAGTTTTTTTATAATAATTGCGTTTGAAAAACCAGGAGTTGCTTTTTAGTATTAAAATAATGTTGCTGTACTAAATAGAGATAATTCCCCAGAACCGTAAACAAAATAGAAATATTGGCATCGTTGTAGTTATTGTTTGAAAAATAGACAATCTCTTCTGCCAGATAAGCTGTAATGTTTTCCTTAATTTCCGGAGTAATAATGCTTTGAATTCCAGGTGCATCCGTAACTTCTTTTAATTTAGTTCTGAAGTGACTTTCATTAATCCTGAAATTTTTCATATTTCTGTTAATTGCATCATATTCTAAGGTTTGAAAAACAAAGCTAAATGAACTATAAGTTGTGGTATAAACATTTATTAATTCATCATATTTTGAATCGGCACTAAAAAAACTGTGGTATAGCCTTGATAAATTGTCTTTATTTGTACGGTCTTCAGATTTGCAATAGAAAAATCTGAAAATGGCAATATCGTTTTTCAAAATAAGCTGTTCCAGGTCTTTTTGTTTGTTTTTCAACTCTGCAACCAATCTTCGTGTATCTCTTATTTTATATTTATTGCCATCATAATCAAACGTTTTGAGTTTAATGGTATTTTCATTTTCAATTATTTCTTCTAAAGTTCCGATATCTTTTTTCAGGCTGTAAAGCGACAAAATATTATCCATTTTAGAATCGTCAAATAATTCTTCAAAGGTTTTTGTACTTTCTGAAATACTGTTTATTTCGGAATCTACATTAAATGCCAATGGATTATAATTGTCATAATAACCGTTATATACTTCGGGAAAAGCATTTTTATCAAAATTGGACTGAAATTCCTGTTCGAAAGCATTTATATTTTGAATAGCCGGTGTTTGCTGATATTCAATAACTTTAAAAAGTTTATCGGTAATCCGTTGTTGTGTCATTTCAATATTTTCAAACAAGGTATTAGCAAAATTGTTTTCAATATTTACAGACGGAATATTTAATCTGTCAAAAGCTGCAATCCGTTCCTCTGAGGATGGGTGTGAAGCCCATTGATTTTTGATAACTAATTTTGATTTATTGAATCGATCTAAATTTTGAAAAGTAACATTAGGTATTCCATGCAGGTTTTCAATTTTATTTTTTGCGGCTAAAAAAGTCATTATAAAAAACTGTTTTGGAAAAATATTATCAGTTGTAATAGCTTCAGAAATTTTACCACTGTAAAAATTGAGTACTTCATTATAGGACTCATCTGCTAAACTCATTCGTAACATTGAATTTTTCATTGGTTCCGAACCAACAATATTGGCTGCAATTTCATCGGCATGGAATTCCATTTCCCGGGATAAGCTCATATAGCTGATATTAACAACGTCATACGTTTTTCTTAGAATCCATTGAATTCCACGTACGACTGTTATGGAAATTCCCATAAAGATGATTGAATAATTACTGGTATTAGCCCATGACTGAACAGACTTTTCATAGGACTCATTGTCATACAGCATATCGTATATAATCTTATTGACGTTATATACATAACTTCCTACTTTCATGGATTTTTGAGAGAAATGACCAAATTCATGTGCTAAAATCCCTTTAAATTCCGATATAGTGGTACTATTCACCAGGCCAAGCCCAATGTGTAAATTCTTTTTTACGGGTAAAAACATACTCCAAAAGCTGGAATTGTAAAATACGGAGGCGTTTACTTCTGAAGATAAATAGATTTTTTTAGGGAAATCAGTACCAATTTCAGAGACTAATTCCTGAAGCATGGCATGTAACTTAGGTTCCGATTTAATGTCAATTTCCGTTAAATGGGAATTATCGGTTTTATTCTTTTTGAATAAAAATTTGATAAGGAAATAGAGAATAAAAACACCAACACTGGCAATACCCAATCCCAGCATAAGGGTAATTAATGAAGGCCGGATAGCCACAACGGCTATTGCTCCATATATACAGGCAATAAAGATGCCTATAGCTAAAGCTATTAATAATAAATAAACAGTAATAAAGAATAAAATGGCAAACATGGCTTTGGTTGCCATTTGCTTAAAGCGTTTAGAAATTTTGACAGGCTGCATAATCTTAAAATTAACAGCCTCAAAGATATAGGATTCCTTTGTTTTTTTAAACAAAATACATTTATGGAAGTATTATATCACAAAAAAAGCCGATTATGATAACCGGCTTTGTAAATTACTGTTAAAACAACACATCGTGAAGATCCGGATTTTTTATCAAAAACGCTTATGGCAATACCTTACCATATTATTTCTTGTTTGTTGTTACTCCAATTATTACTCCAAAATTTCCGTCAGTTTGTGTCCAACTTTGTTCAGGCAAATAAGTTCTTGAAACAAACCCGTCAAGATACAAAGCGTTCTTACAACCTAATTTTTTAAAGTAGTCAGCAAAGTCGTAAAAATTTATTTCGCTCCTGGACATTGCAAAAATTAATTTGTTGTCTGGCAAAATTCCAACACCATTTCTAATGTTCAAATTGTTTGAGCCTTCTTTAAAAGCGGAATGAATTTGTCCGTCAATAACTAACATTGGTCCTGATTGTGTTGCATATTTTATTTGTCCTGTTTCTTTGTAGTCAGAAGTTTTACAAATTTTCGGCAAGTTGTCTGTTGTAATATAAAAAACACCATTTGGCATTAAATAGAAATTTCCGTTTCCTTTTGTAGTGTCCAACGCTATAATTTGTTTTCGATTGTCAATAAAAAGTCCTTGTGGTGAGTTGTCTTTTTTAAACATTCCGCCGTTCATAGCAAAATTCAATTTTTTGTTTTTTGTGTCAAGCCAATTTTTAAGGTTGTCAATACTTTTAAAAATTTCGCCTTTGTCATTTTTCCAATAAAATTTCAGGTCTTGTATTTTTGTGTCAACTGTGTAAGAAACAAATCTCTCATCGGTCTTAACTTTTGTCTGTCCAAATAGAAAATACCCAACTGTCAGAAGGGCAATAAAAGTTAGCAATATTATAATTCTATTTCTGTTCACAGATCATTTCTAATGGTTGCAGACAACGTCCCGGAGGATTGATGAAGTTTCGCTTCGCGTATCAAGCGGATGGAATCCGCCGGGATAGCGCTAACTTACAAATAAAAAGCGAATGTGGAATACATTCGGGGGGGGGGGAGTACCAAAGTTCAATTCAGACTTAACCCCGCATTTTGCCAATGCTATCTTAGTGGTAGTTATTTTTTGTCTTTCCAATTCCGCCATTTTAGTTTTTTACTATCTTGTCGTTGGTGTTTCTGCAAAATATACCGCACACCTAAAAACATAAAGTAAACACCTCTCTGTTGCTGTCATTACAGTTTTACGTTGTCATTTTCGTCAAGTTTCCAAAACGGATTGTAAGCAACTTCAAACAAATGTCCGTCCAAGTCTTTGAAGTAACCACTATAACCGCCCCAATAAACCTTTTGTGCAGGTTTTACGATTGTTGCACCAAGTTTCGCAACTTTTTCTAAAATTTCGTCCACTTCTTTTTCCGATTTTGTGTTGTGTGAAATTGTTAGTCCCGAAAATGTTGTTGGCTGATATGTCAATGTTGTATCGTTTACAAGTTCGTGTATTGGGTGCAACGCTAAAATAATTCCGCCTAAGTCAAATAGCGCTAAACTGTCCGTACTTTTGTCGGATTTTTTCCAGCCAAGTCCATTTTCGTAAAAGTTTAATGATTTCTGAAAATCATCAGTTCCAAGTGTTATTAAGTTTAGTTTTTGTCGCATTCGTTGATTTTGTGAAGTTCGGTTGTATAATTGCAGAAACTTTGTATCCGTTCGGGCGGGATTTCCGCACAAACTTTCAAATCCCGACTTTCCCCCGCCTGACAGCAAACCGTTTGTTAACAGTAGGCATTTTGTTATGCTACTTGTTATTTGTTTTGATATGTACCTTCAAGTTTTTTAGATAAGTAAATCTGGCTTTTAGTAATTATATTGATTGTCTATATTTTTCAGTATATACAACGAAGATATTATTTTTCATTATTTTCAAAATAGCCGAGATGTAAATTTATTTGTTCAACATGCTGATATTAAAATTTACTATATTTCAAATTACTTAAACTCCAAATTGTCTCAAATGATGGTCAAAATGTTTCCATTGTACGATTGCCCATTCATTGGGTGTCAATTTTCCAAAAAAAGGATGAGGGTGTTTAGTGCATTTTTCTGGACCATTTTCATAAAACTGTTTAATAAGTAAGATTGCTTTACTCTTTTCTTTTTCAAAATCTTTTTGGTCTATAAAAGTATAGTTTTTACTTGTTGGTGAGTTTTTTGAAAATTGCTTTTTACTTACATAACGGTTTTTAAAAAATCTACCTATAATTTTCCCAATTAACATTCTTTCTTGGCAATTACTGTCCAATGCAGTTTCTATAAATGCATTTAAATGAGCCAGCATTTGCCCAATGCTCATTTTTCCCCATTTTCTTTGTGTGTTAGGTGTTAATTTTTCGACACGGTTTAAAATTTCATCAACATCTATTTTGTTATATAGGTTTTTCATTTTTTTTGAAAAATTATTATTTAGTGATATATTGGAATTGCTTTCCGCTAACACTCAAATATACGAAAATTTTTTAGCTTCAAAAAAACAGAATATACGTGTAACAATTTATAAATCAATGTTTTGATTTATTTTTAATTACTCGTAAGTACTTACAAATAACATTCAATTGAATTCACTTTATCTAAAATGTGAAAGAGGTCAATCTCGTAGAAAGTTTAGGTATCAATTTTTTTATTTTCCGTGAAAAACGAAAAGGTGTTTTAATCACAGGAAAAGATTGTGTTGTTAAAGATGGTCCTATTTGGAATCCATAAAAATTGATTATTCCAATCCGATCAACCTGATAAAATTAATTCTACAGTATACATAATAACTATTTAGACAGTAATTAAACCGAAAGATTATAGTCTAAATAATTTTAAGATAAGAGGATCTATTTTTAAATCGGGGCGAAAAATCTGGATTCCTTTAATAAAGTGCTTTTGAAGTTCCAGTTCATTACTGATATCATTCCATAATAGATTAGTCTCTATTCTTTTTACATTATTCAACCTTTGCAAGTTGATATTTGCTGCCTCAAGGTGAAAATAAATTCCTCTTTGCATCGGATTAAATACCGTAAATTCTTTTGATGATCTATAGTATCTCCTTTCCAGTTTTATACCAATATCATAAGTAAGTCCGGAGCTACATAGGCCGGTATATAATACTTTATCCACAAGTTCATCATCGCCATTATAATAGAAAACACCATTTTTATTAACAATTATTTTTTTAATCATTGGCTTTTTCTTACTTAGCTGTACTCCGAAAAAGAGTAATAGTGCAAAAAAAAGAACCAATACGATTAACCCAGGATTATAAGCTCCTATCCAAAATAGAAAAAGAGAACCAAATAGAGGAATGCCCAAAAAGCAGGTAAACATTAAAATCTTAATGCTAATATTAGCATATTTACACGGCTTTGATTCAACACTGATAAATTCTTTTCTCATAAACTTGTGTTTTGTTAAGGATTCGTGTTTCTCTTCTTCTTTTCTTTTAATTCTTTTTCAAAATCTGTTTTACCAAGGTTTGCAAACATATTTGGATGGATTTCCTCAATATTCTTAAAAAGAAAATTCACTTCATTTTTAAGGCTATCGGGATTTAATCTTTTTTCTTGAGCGTTCAAACTTTTCGCAAAAAACAAACAGATAGTTAGAATTATGAATTTTATAATATTTCATTTCAATATTTCTTGCGTTTTGTATGTTAACCTTATAGCTACCGAGCCGCAGCTTGGCGACAGTGACGGATAAGAAAGCCTAAACTTTCAATAGCGCACTAATCTAAGCAACGGCCTTTTATAAGCATTGGAGCTAAGGTAAAATCATCGGGCCCAAAATGATCATCCATATAATATAGCCTGATATGCTACCCAGAACACCGGAAAAAATAAAGGTTAATCTGTACTTTAAAGGAACTATTTTGAGTATTAAAAAGGATATAATGCATAATCCGATGCTTCCTGAAATAATAGAAAACGTTCCCTCATAGCATCCCAAATGATTAGAAATTTTTAGTTCATCTCCCCAAAAGTAATTTCCTTTATTAAAAAAGATACCGTTGATAATTCCTTTAAAAAAATTAAAAACTTCTCTGGACCAGAACAAGGACAGAAAAATAAGTCCCCATTTCATAAATGAAGTTGTATTTGTCGCTTTATAATACTGGAATAGCAATATCACAAAACCAGCTGTACCAATAAAGACGGTTAGCAAAACACCTCCTAAAGTTATAAATAGCTCATCGGTATTTATTTTTTGGATCTTTATAACATATTCATTTTTCTGTTTAAAAGGCAAATTGTTTTCAATTTCAAAACGATACCTGTCGTATGTTTTTAAAACATCGCTTTTAAAATCATTGGACCATTCCATACTGGCATAATGCAGTGTATTTTGATAACCTAAACATTTGGCAACGGCTATATGACCGTATTCATGTGTAATAGTTCCCAAAATAGTCAACAGTATAAAACAGCCTGACAAAAGAAACAACATACGTTTATAAAGAATAAACATATAAAAAGCATTATAATCAGTTAGGATAGACCGATATATCGTTTAACTTGTTCCTAATAGCAGTAACAACCGGTAACATTAACGAAATTATTTTTTTCATGATTTCAGATTTTAATTGTTAATAGCACTTACTATTTTATCTATACTGTTGCCTGTAAGTGTATTACTTAAATTTACCAGTACGAAATTGTATATTATTTCTGCTAAAACCAAAAAATCAGCTACGCACTTATACTCATACTCAATAATTATCCCGTTTTAAGTGTTAATTCGTTATTAGGTTATCTGCTTATGATAATCAATATATTTCTATTTTAAAACAGCACATCATGAAGATCCGGATTTTTATCAAAAACGCTTTTGGCAAAAGGACATAACGGTAAGATCTTAATATTGCTTTTTCGGGCAAAAGCCACTGCTTCCAGTACCATATTTTTACCAACGTTCTGTCCCTTAAAATCCGGATTTACTTCGGTATGGTCTATTATTATTTTATCAGTACCAGCCCAGCTGTAGGTCATTAATCCGGCTTCTGTGTTAGTATCTACGGCTTTAAAATAGCCTTTGTTGCTTTCGTTTACTTGTTCTATTTTCATTAAAGTATCATTTAATCTGGTTATTTTTTAGTGTATTCCATACGGTACAGATCAAAACCTGCTGCCCAATAATCTTTTACAATTTCTTTTAGCTCAAAACCGTTTTTTTCGTAAAAAGCATATACCAGTTGGGATGTTCTTACCGTAATCAGCTGTATATGGTTTAAAGCTTTCAGTTTTTCTATACGATGTTTTAAAAGCATCCCGCCAATACCTTTGCCCTGGTATTCCGTATGCAGTATATCCCAGCTGATTTTTCCGGTTGTAAGGTCTTCTGAAAAATTAAACCCGCCGGAACCAATGATTTTATTGTCATATTCCACAACAAAATACTGTTCGATTTCATTATCGAGGTAAAAAATCAGATCGGCTTCTTCTTCCGGAGAAAAATATTGCGGCGTGTTTAGCTGCAACAAGGCAATAACCGCTGGTTTATCGGTATTTTTATAATTTCGGATGCTAATTTCGGTATGCATGGTGGTTTGCCGGTTAATTTTCAAGAGTTTTTAGCTGCTTAACAGCAAGAGTGCTTCAAACGCTTCATTAAATCAAATATAAAAAAAATCTGTCAGTTTTTTTGAATCCGACAGATTTAGAATGCTGGTAAACCCCCGAATTATAATAGTTCTTTTGCCGCACTAATGATAAAATCGGCAATTTCATCCGGTTTTGAAGCCATAGAGGCATGTCCGGTATGTAACGAGATTGTTTTGGCTTTCATTCTTTCCGCAAAGAAATGCTGTGTTTCCGGCGGAATCATATTGTCGTTTTCTGAAACCTGGTACCATACCGGCAGTTTTTTCCAGCCTACTGTTGTTGGCTTTTCTTCAAAACATTTTCCGGAAGTCGGTTTTTGGGCCGCAGCCATTACCAAAGCTTCTTCTTCACTGCAATCCTGGGCAAAACTTGCCCGGAATAAATCTCTTTTAATCCATAGGAAACCGTATTTATCCGGGTAAAGACTTGCTGCGCCTGTAGGCGGTTTTGTCCTGCCTAATAGCTCCCCGAGATTTTCCGTTTCATCCGGTGCAAAAGCGGCAATATACACCAGCCCGACTACATTGGGGCATTTTGCAGCGGCTTCGGTTATGATAGCGCCACCATAGGAATGACCTACTAAAATAGTTTGTCCTTCCAGTGATTCCGCCAGCCTTTTTACGGTTTCGGCATCATCTGTGAGTGACGTTAAGGGATGTTGTGAGGCCACTACTGTATAACCGGCTTTTGCGATTATCGGGATAACTTTTCTCCAGTGAGAACCGTCTCCCCAGGCTCCATGTACCAATACGATGTTTGACATAAGTTTTATTTTAAAGTTAGAAATCCTAAGCAATATTTAGTGATGCATTCCTGCTGCAGCACTATTATCCGGGGCAACTTATTCAAAAATGGAAACTTTGTTTTTTGGAGCAATCTAAGTTACAAAAATAACGGACACTAAAATCTAAAATGATAGCAATCAGTATGTTGTAACATTTTTATAACAGGCGCTATAAAGAACCGGCCTGATTTTTTGTAAACTAGGCCGGTTCATATATTATAATATGGTCGTTGTTATGGCTATCGGATTGGATAAGGCTTTGTGAATAGGACAGCTGTCTGCAATTACCCGCAAACGGGCACGCTGCGCTTCATCAAGATTACCGGTAAATTCGATTTTGCGTTCCAGCTTAGTAATATTGGCAGGAATATCCCTTTCGAAAGTCACTTCGATTTTCACATCGGTTAAATCCCAGCCTTTACGGTCGGCATACATGCGCAGGGTAATAATGGTACAGGCGGCAAGAGAAGATGCAAACAGTTCCTGTGGGGCAAAGCCAAGGTTCTGTCCGCCCATGCTTTCCGGTTCGTCTGCTAAAAGGGTGTTCGTGCCGGCAGTAATCATGGTTTTATAAAGTTCTTTTCCGATATGTGCGTTGATCGTATCCATACGTTTAAAATTTAGGAGGTGGTGGTAAAGGGACAAATTCTGTTTCACCGGGTACTTTCGGGAATTCCTGTTTTTGCCAGCGCTCTTTCGCTTCTTCAATCAGTTCTTTACTGGAAGCTACGAAGTTCCAGAAAATAAAACGCTCTTCGGGAAATGCCTCACCGCCAAAAATATATACGGTTGTATTGGCTGCCATTTCAAATTCACACAGGGTGCTGTCTTTGGCAATCAGGATCTGTTTGGGTTCAAAAACAGTACCGTCACTGGTAATGCTGCCTTCCAGGATGTATAGCGCACTTTCACCAAAAAGGTCTTTTCCGATGTTTACTTTTTGTGCTCCGGTACTTTTAATTTCAATAAAGTACAGCGGACTGTAAACCGGTACAGGCGATTTTTTACCAAAGGCTTCCCCGGCAATCAGCTTTATCGATAATCCGCCTTCATTCCAGTGTGGCAGGTCCTCTTTGTCCACATGTACAAAAGAAGGTTCCATCTGTTCCAGATCCTTAGGCAGAGCCACCCAAATTTGCAATCCGTGCAGCATTTTGTCGGATGTTCTTAAATATTGCGGCGTTCTTTCGGAATGTACGATACCGTTTCCGGCGGTCATCCAGTTCACAGCACCCGGTTGGATTTCAATATCGGAACCCAGACTGTCTTTATGCTGTATACTGCCTTCAAAAAGATAGGTCAGCGTAGACAATCCGATATGCGGATGCGGCGCAACATCAAGATTCTGATAATCTTTTAAATGTGCCGGTCCCATGTGATCGATAAAAGCAAAAGGACCAACGGTTCGCTTTTCACGAAAGGGAAGGAGACGCCCTACCATAAAGTTGCCAATATCGGCAGCACGCTCCTCAATAATTAATTTGATGTTTGACATAGTCTGTATTTTAAAAAATTAGTCTTCCAGATACCCGAACCGTCCCATGTTTACATCTTCAAATGCCTGAATGATCTCTTCACGGGTGTTCATTACAAACGGTCCGTGAGCAACAATGGGCTCATTGATCGGTTCACCGCTTAAAACCAGTACGATAGCATTTTCAAGGGCTTCAATCGTAAATGTTTCGCCTTTGTTTTCAAACAAAGCCAGATGATCGGTAGGAACAACTTCGCTGTCGTTTATTTTAATGCTTCCTTCAATTACCAGTAAAGCAGTGTTGTAATGTGCCGGAAAGCTAAAAAGAGCTTTTCCGCCTTTATTCAGTTTGGCATTTTGCAGGTTTACCGGCGTAAATGTCGAAGCAGCACCTTTAACATCCTGATATTGCCCGGCAATAACTTCGATAATTCCGGCATTATCCGGTAATTCAAATTTATTGATGGCATCATTCGTGATCCCCTGATATTTCGGCTGGGACATTTTATCTTTGGCCGGAAGGTTTACCCACAATTGGACCATCTGAAAATCACCGCCGGTTTTGCTGAATTCTTTTTCGTGGTATTCTTTGTGCAAAACACCGGAGGCTGCGGTCATCCATTGTACGTCGCCTTCACCAATTACACCGCTGTTGCCCGAACTGTCATGGTGTGCCACTTTTCCTTTATAGGCAATGGTTACCGTTTCAAATCCCCTGTGCGGATGAACTCCGACACCTCTTGGAATTTCGGTAGGTGAAAAATGATATTTCGAATTGTAATCCATCATGATAAACGGACTCATGCGTTCCATATCCAGATGGTAACCGCTTGGGATAAAGTTGTGAACTCTAAAGCCGTCGCCCACAAAGTGCGGAGCTCTTGGCGCTACTACTATTTCAATATTTTTTGTTGCCATTTTGTTTTCTTATTTAAAAGTTACAGTACAAAATTACCATCATAGCAATTGCTGTACATTGATGTATGGTAAGAAATCAATACGGCTTAAAATTCCGTTTGGCCAGTTCTTTCCGTACACGGCTCAGGCTTTCGGGTGTAATGCCCAAATAGGAAGCGATCATCCATTGCGGAACGCGCAGCATCAGGTCGGGGTAAAGCCGGATAAAATCCAGATAGCGCTGTTCTGCCGTGGCGCCTAATAACAGGTTGATTCTTTTTTGTAAATGACGGATATGATTCTGCAGGGCTTTTTCATTGAACAAGCGAAACGACAGGCTAATTTCGGAAGCTTTATTGATAAACTCCTGGTCGAGAAAAATAAAAGTTGTTTCTTCAATGGCATCGATATAAAAATCGGATGGTTCGTTAAAAAAGATACTGCTGCGGTCACTGATGATCCAGTTTTCGGAAGCAAACTGAATAATATGTTCCTTTCCGGAATGGTCAATGGTATAAGAGCGCAACAGGCCGTTTTCTACAAAAAAGGAGTGATGGCAAATTTCTCCCGGATTTAATAAAACGGTTCCTTTGGCAATTGTTTGGGTTTTTATCGCATCGGTCAGCAATAAAAACTGATCGGCTGTTATGCCTGCTTTTGCCTGTAAATAGGTTTTAAAATTGTTGTTTGCTGGTACCATGCAGTAGGGCTCTAATAGATACTCTCAAAGGTACGGAGAATTTTCGGGAGAAAAAGAATCCGGTAAAAACGGAGTGGGTAACAGAACCGATTTACTTTGTTAAAAAATGATTATTAGCGGTATAAATTTTAAATTTTTCAAATGAGCAAATTCTGTGATTAACAAATTTATTGTACTTTTACCACCCAAACACAACACTTCATTATGAGTCAAAAAATATTGCTTACTTCGAAAGAAGTCAATATCATTCTGCATCGTTTGGCCTGTCAGTTAATCGAAAAACACCTTGATTTTTCAAATACAATTCTTATTGGGATTCAGCCGAGAGGTAAATATTTAGCAGAACGAATCAAACAACTTTTAGAAGAAGAATACCACGTAAACCATGTTCCGCTGGGATTTTTGGACATTACCTTTTTCAGAGACGATTTTCGTAGAAATGAAAAACCGCTGGAAGCCAACAAGACCCAGATTGATTTTCTGGTAGAAGATAAAAAGGTCGTTTTTGTAGACGATGTTTTATTTACCGGACGCAGTATCCGTTCGGCTTTGACCGCTATTCAGTCTTTTGGCAGACCGTCAGAAATTGAACTACTGGTATTGATTGACCGTCGTTTTAGCCGTCATTTGCCAATACAGCCGGATTATCGCGGCCGTCAGGTAGATGTAATCAACAACGAAAAAGTAATCGTAAACTGGAAACAGAACGAAGGAGAAGATGAAGTACTTTTAGTGTCTAAACCTGTAACTAACAACTAACTAACCCGCAACAACACAACAATGAAAGAGTTAAGTGTCAATCATTTACTTGGAATAAAATATATCAACAAAAACGATATTGATTTAATCTTTGAAACGGCAGATCATTTTAAAGAAGTTATCAATCGTCCTATCAAAAAAGTACCGTCTTTACGGGATATAACCATTGCCAATATCTTTTTTGAAAACAGTACCCGTACCAAATTATCTTTTGAATTAGCACAGAAAAGACTATCGGCAGATGTGATCAGTTTTTCTGCTGCACAGTCCTCGGTTAAAAAAGGAGAAACGCTAATCGATACCGTAAACAATATCTTATCGATGAAAGTGGATATGGTGGTGATGCGCCACAGCAATCCCGGTGCCGCCCATTTTTTATCCCAAAATGTAAAAGCGAGTATTGTGAATGCCGGCGACGGTGCACACGAGCATCCTACGCAGGCTTTACTGGACAGTTTTTCTATCCGGGAAAAATTGGGAGAAGTAGGCGGAAAGAAAGTGGTGATCGTAGGGGATGTTCTGCACTCCCGTGTAGCCTTATCAAACATTTTTGCTTTGCAGATGCAGGGTGCAGAAGTTAAAGTATGCGGACCGAAAACCCTGATTCCGAAATATATTGAAAGTCTTGGAGTAACCGTTGAACCAAACCTGCGTAAAGCATTAGAATGGTGTGATGTAGCAAACATGCTTCGGGTGCAAAACGAACGTATGGATGTGAACTATTTCCCATCTACAAGAGAATACGCACAGCAATATGGTGTTGACAAAGCCTTACTGGATTCGTTAAATAAAGAGATTATCATCATGCACCCGGGACCAATTAACCGCGGGGTGGAAATTACATCGGATGTTGCCGATTCGCAGCAATCCGTAATTTTAAACCAGGTAGAAAACGGGGTTGCTATCCGAATGGCGGTTATCTATTTATTAGCCTCAAAAATCAAATAATACATAATGAAAAAATGGCTGGTTTTACTTCTAATCCCTTTTCTGTTTTCAGGATGTACGCTGGCAGAATTTTTCTGTATTAGAAATTATACCAACAAACCCATATTAATAATGTTTCCCCGGCATGTTTTCCATAACGGCTATGAAATATTAATAAAACACAGGCTCATTGATGAAACGGAGATTAAAAGTGATTTGTTTTTAAAAGGTTTTATAACGCATAAGACTGACATTAAAAATAATAAGATTACTTTTATTATTCCGGAAAAGAGTACTGTTTACCTGGAAAGGTTTAAAAAAAGTTTTAAGCATATAACGATTAAACCGGCTGCAGCCAATAAAGACTATATTGTTAAAAATAAAAAACAGATTTACAAACCTAATATGATGAGTGCTGTATATTGCACAGATATAGAGGAGGTTAAAAACTAAAGGAACTTATTTTGTTTTGATAATGAATGAAGATAATAAGAAAAAAATTGCTTTAGGCTTTATTTTAGGATTTGCAGTGATCTTTACGATAATCATTGGCGTAAAATACCTGATGAAGCCTTCTATCGATAATGATCTGATATCCATGTCGCATGAAGTGAACCGGAAGTGTCCTGTTTTTGTTGACAAAGAAACCCGTCTGGATAATGCCAATGTTTTACCCAATAAAGTCTTCCAGTATAATTACACCCTGGTCAACCTGGTTAAAGAACAGGTAGATGTAGACGAAGCACAGAAAGTTATTGCCCCTAATCTGATTAATAGTGTAAAAACCAGCCCTGATATGAAAAAATTCAGGGATAATAATGTGAAACTTATTTATGCTTACCGGGACAAAAACGGTAAATCCCTATTTAAAATATTCATCACTCCGGAAATGTATAATGATTAAAACGCCCGGAGTTCATAAAAAATAGTAATTTAGCAGTTGTATTGATATAAAAGACTCATTTTTATAAGCACATGAAAGTAGACGAAAAAGGACATACTATAATTATTAAAGACACTGAAGGGGAAGTAAATACCTTTTTAGAAAAGGTGAGCAGCCAGCACAATAATTTTAAAGATTTTAACCTGGTTTTAGATGTAACACAGGATAAAAGTGTCGATTTAAAAGCGATTAAACTGTTTACGCCTTTGTCTAAAATACATAAAAAAGGAAAGAAATCCTTTGTGATCGTAGCGGAAAATATCGATTTCAATGATGTTCCGGCTTCGCTATTAGTGGTTCCGACACTTTTAGAAGCGCATGACATGATTGAAATGGAAGAGATAGAGCGCGATTTAGGATTTTAACCGCAAAACTGCCGATGAAACTGACCATATTGGGCTGTTATGCCGCAACACCACGAACAATTACCAATCCGACAGCACAGGTTCTGGAAATTAAAAACCGGATGTTTCTGATTGACTGCGGTGAAGGAACACAGGTACAGCTTCGGAAAAATAAAATAAAATTCTCCCGTATCGAGCACATCTTTATTTCCCATTTGCATGGCGACCATTTCTATGGCCTGGTGGGACTGATTTCTACCTTTATGCTGTTAAACAGGGTGAGCGATTTACATGTTTACGGACCAAAAGGAATCAAGGAAGTTATTTTACTGCAATTGCGGCTTTCCGGCTCTTTTACAGGCTATAACCTGTATTTCCATGAATTGGAAAGCACGGAGAGTGAAGTTGTTTATGAAGACGAAAAAGTTATTGTGAAAACAATTCCTTTAAAGCACAGGGTTTATACCAATGGCTTTTTGTTTCAGGAAAAAAATAAAGAACGCAAACTCGATATCAATACCATATTAAACTACAATATTGAACAGTGCTATTACCAGAAGATCAAAAACGGTGGTGATATCACTTTAGATGACGGCACGGTGATCCCTAATGCCAAACTTACATTTGACCCGGAACCGGAAAAAAGCTATGCGTTTTGCTCCGATACCGTTTATGATGAAACCATAGTACCGTATCTTAAAAACGTAAGTGTTCTATACCACGAAAGCACCTTCCTGGAAACGGAAGCACATCTGGCAGGAAAAACCATGCATACCACGGCAAAACAGGCAGCAGCGATTGCAAAGCTTGCCAATGCCGGTCAGCTGGTTATGGGACATTATTCCACGCGGTATGAAAGCATAGCGCATTTTAAAGAAGAAGCACAAACCATATTTCCGCATATTTTATTGGCAGACGATGGTAAGTCGTTTGAATTCTAATGGTTAACCATCCTTATAAAACAAGGGTTTTTCCGTTTGAAAAAGCTAAAAACGCAGTAAATTAGTGCTCTGAAATTTTTTACTTTAAAGTCATGAGTGATTTAAGCAACTATAGAAAATCCTACGAAAAGAAAGCCTTAGTGGAAACGGATATACCGGAAGATCCGATTAACCTGTTCCAGAAGTGGTTTTATGAAGTAGAAGAGTTTGGTGGTATTGAAGAAGTAAATGCCATGACGGTTGCGACTATCGGTTTGGACGGATTTCCAAAATCGAGAGTCGTTTTATTAAAAAAATTCAACGAAGAAGGCTTTATTTTCTTCACCAATTATAATTCCGAAAAAGGGAAAGCCATTTCCCATAATCCGCATATCTGTCTGTCTTTCTTTTGGCCCACAGCCGAGCGCCAGGTAATCATTAAAGGCATAGCCGAAAAAACATCGGAGCAGGTTTCTGATGGTTATTTTGACAGCCGTCCGGACGGAAGCAAACTGGGTGCCATTGTTTCGGCCCAAAGTGACGTAATTCCATCACGGGAATACCTGGAAGAAAATCTTAAAAAACTGGAACAGGAATATGAAGGAAAAGAAATTCCGCGTCCACAACATTGGGGCGGTTTCTTGGTTCGTCCGGTAGAAGTGGAATTCTGGCAGGGAAGACCCAACCGCCTGCACGACCGCATACGCTATAAATTGCAGGAAGATTACTACTGGAAAATAGAACGGCTTTCGTCGTAAAGCCCATTTTAAGGTTTAAGTGTTAAAATTTAAGGTATTTTATCGATTTTTTTTGCAGGTAATCGATATTAGGATACTTTTGTACCTGTTATTTGCTGTTATATAGACAGTTATAACATGCCCCAATATTACATACTTAAACTATTAAATGTATATGAAGCTATTTCGTTGCACATTACTTGTGTGCTTTTTTATGATGTTGATTTCCTGTTCAACGGATAGTGCTAATGAGACGATCGACACGCCTAAAGTTGTAAATGATTTTACCTATAATCAGGAAGAACTTCAGATTGAACAAAAATTAAACAGTTACAGAGCCAGTAAAGGACTGGCACCTTTGAGCAGAATCAATCATATATCGCATGTTTCGGAAGGACATGACAATTATATGATTTCAACTAAAACAGTTGACCATTCGTATTTTGAAGAAAGAGAGCAGAACTTAAAAGCCACATTAGGAGCGAAAAGAGTAGGCGAGAACATCGCTTACGGTTACAGCACTATTGATGCCACTTTTAACGCCTGGCTAAACAGCGATCTTCATAAAATGAATATCGAAGGGGATTATACCAATTTTGGGGTTGCTGTGCGAAAAGATGCAAACGGTGATATGTATATCACCAATATGTTTATCAAAAAATAACCAACCAGGAGTATACAATACAAAAGCATCCTTTTTGAAGGGATGCTTTTGCTGTTAATAGGGGGGCTTTATTACATTTTTATAACAATAAATTCACTGCGTCTGTTTTTCTGATGTTCGGCTTCCGAGCAGGGAACACCATCCGAACAACCGTTAACCAATCGGGTTTCGCCATAACCTTTAGCCGTTAAGCGGTTTCTTTCGATACCGTTTTTAACCATATACTCTAAAGTCGATTTGGCTCTTCGGTCGGACAAACGTTCGTTGTACTGGTGTGTCTGACGGCTGTCTGTATGGGAACGGATATCCACGACCATAGTCGGATGTTCTTTCATCACGGCAATTACTTTTTGTAAATCTACAGCGGCATCCGGACGGATATTCCATTTGTCCAGGTCAAAATAAATGATTTCGATATCCAGTACTTTTGCCAGATCGGTTCCCACTTCAATCGGGATAACGCGTTTTTCAAGGGCAATATCCACAACCGTTTCCCCGGATTTGGCCGGTATGGTTACATTTACTTCTTTGGTTTCATAATCGGTATTTTCAGCCCTTACATAATATCTCTTATCACAATCGATGGTTTCAAAAGTATAATGTCCGTTGCTATCGGTCATCCTGCTGCCCATTTCCTTCATATTGGAATCAAACAGGGTGACTTTGGCATTCAAGAGCGGTAAACCGCTTTCTTTATCGGTAATCGTACCTTTTAAAATCTGGTCGCATCGCAGTTCCCGGAATTTATAAATATCATCCGATCCCATTCCGCCTTCACGGTTCGAGCTGAAATATCCCATTTGTGCCCGGGTATCCACGATATAAGCAAAATCATCTTTAGGACTGTTCACGGGACTTCCCAGATTTTCCGGAGCAGAAAAACTGCCGTCAGCATTCATTTTAGATTTGAAAACATCCAGTCCGCCAATGCCCAAATGACCGTCGGAGGCAAAGTACAGCTCATTTTTCAGCGATACAAACGGAAAGGATTCCCTGCCGGTAGTATTGATTGTTTTACCGAGGTTTTCCGGTTTACCATAGGTTCCGTCGCTATTGATGGCTACTTTATAAATATCTGAAGCACCGGATGTTCCCGGCATGTCTGATGAAAAATAAAGTGTTTTTTCATCCGGGCTTAACGCCGGATGCGCCACACTGTAATTGTTGTTGTTAAACGGCAATTCTTTAATATCGTCCCATTTTCCGTTCACTAAAGACGCTTTATAGATTTTCAGCTTGATAATGCGGTCGCTGCTTTTTCCTTTTTTACCATCGTTATAATTGTTGCGGGTAAAATACATCGTGTTTCCATCTTTGGTAAATACCGGGGTCGATTCATGAAAACGGGTATCTATCGAGCTTGAAAATTTTACGGCAGGATCTAAAAAACCTTCTCCTGCAATCCTGGCCGTATAGAGTTTTGTAAAATACTGGTTGGTCCATTTGTGTTTTCTTTGAAACACGCCGCCGGTATCGCGGGCAGAAGCAAATACCACATCTTCTCCGTAGAAAGCTGATCCGTAATCGGAATATTTCGAATTCGTACCGGAATTTTCAACCTGGTAGCGTCCGGAATCTTTGGATAACCGCTGGATATAATCGGGATTAGCCAGCAGCTCCTTACCGATAGGATCATTTGTTTTCTGGGAGAACGTTTGCAGCATCTTATCGGCTTCATCATATTTCCCTACAGATTTCAGTGCCTGGGAATATCGGAAATAATATTCCGGATCCACAGCCTGGTTAAGGGCAAAAAGTTCCCGGTACCATTTTTCAGCTTTATCCAGTTCTCCGTTGAAATAATAGGCATTTCCAAGTTTTTCAAACAGATTAACGGATTTATATCCTTTATCGGCTACTTTTTCATAAACGGCAATAGCATCAATATAGGCATATTTGTCATATTTCTTATTGGCATTATTGAGCCTCGAATTCTGAGCAAATCCTGAGAGCATACCAATAAAAGTAAATAGAAGTATAGTTTTGATTTTCATGACGTCAGGGTTTTAAAAGAATCGGGGTGTTAACACTCTGTTGTAGTTGTTCAAAAATTCAAATCGCAGGAATATTTCATGGGAACCGGAGTTGTAATTTGCCAGGCGGGTTGTTTCCGCATCATAGGCATAACCGATAAACCAGGAATCTGTGATTTGAAATCCGGCCAAAGCACTCACTGCGGCATCCCATCTGTAGGCTACGCCAAGAGTTAACTTATCAGAGATCAGGAAGTTTCCGGAAACATCCACTTGTAATGGTGCTCCTTCAACAGCTTTTACCAATAAAGCAGGTTTGAATTTTAATTCCGTGCTAAAGTCAAATACGTGACCGGCAATGAAATAATAATGCAGACGCTCTTTGGTTACAGAAACCGAATTGTCTTTATAATGTTTGGTTTCCAGAAAGTTCGGAACAGACAAACCGAAATAAGTATTGTCAGAGTGAACGTATATTCCGGTTCCTACATTCGGACTAAAGTCCATGTTAAGGTTCTGGAACTGCGGATCACCCTGGTGCTGAATGTTCAGTTTGTTAACATCGATGCTAAACAGGTTTGCTGTTGCTTTTACGCCAAAGGAAATTTTATAATCCCCGGAAGTCTGGATAGTATAAGATACATCAAGAGAAATATTGTTTTCTGTGGAAGGACCGATTTTGTCATTTAAAAAGGAAAGTCCAAGTCCTACATTAGAATTGTTGATAGGTGTATTGATGGAGGCCGCACCGGTGGTGGGCGCTCCATCTAATCCTACCCATTGTCTTCTGTACATCCCATAAACACTCATTACACCACGGGAACCGGCATAACCAGGATTTATGTTAATGGTATTGTACATATACTGAGTATATTGAGAGTCTTGTTGTGAATAACCTGTCACACTGATCAATATAAAAACGAATATTATAATTTGTGTTTTCATGTACACCGTAATTTAAATTGAACTAAAAAATTGATACGGAACTATCTATTAAGATATAAATAACCTGCTTTATCGAAGTTGGTTCCTTTTTCATCTTTATATTTTAAAATATAATAATACGTTCCGTCCGGTAATTCTGCGCCTCTGTCAATAGTGGCACGACCTTCAGATACACCAGCAAATACTTTGGTGGTATTGTTATAACCATCTGTACTGAACACTAATATACCCCATCTGTTGTAAATTTCAACATTATTTTCCGGATAACATAAAATTCCGTCAATAAAGAAAACATCGTTATAACCGTCATTATTTGGCGATACCGCATTGTAAACCGTGATCGAACAGGCTGGTAATACAATACATCTGTCGTGTACTTCAATATTTATTTCAAATACTTTAGGACAGTCTCCATCCGAGATAGTATAGCGGACAATATAGTTTCCTAAAGCGACCTGATGCGGATTGAAGATACTTCCTTCCAGTGCTGTTCCGGCATTCGGACTTGACCAGGTGCCATTTTGAGCGGTGCCTTCCGGCAGTAATGTGAAAAGATTAACGGGTTCATCATTGATACAGATTGTTTTCGCAATTACGGTTAACGGATTCTCAATACTAACAGTAACCGTTTGGGTAAAAGTAGCTGTATTAAAACAAGTATCGCTTACCGTCCATGTTCTGATAATAACATAAGAGCCGGCGGTTTGATTGCCTGTATTTTCAGAATATACTACCGTTACCGTTGCACCACAATTGTCTGTAAATGTCAATTCCGGAACAGGTGGAATAGCGGTACAAACAGCATTTACTTCCGTTTCTAATGCCGAAGCTAAAACCGGAGCGGTATCATCAGAAACCGTTATCAGCTGTATGCTGTTTGAAGTATTGCCACAGGTATCGGTAAATGTCCAGGTACGGGTAATGATATACGAATTAGGACACTCACCTTGTGTGGTACTATCCTGTCCTTGTACGGTAATTTCACCGGAACAGCTGTCATTCGCAGTCAGACTGATCATTTCCGGAATTTGTCCGCCGCAAGATACAGTTACATCAGCCGGAGCCGTTGGAGCTACCGGAGGAATGGTATCGCTTACATTGATGGTTTGCGATACGGAAGCACTGTTGCCACAGGCATCCACAAAGGTCCATGTTCTGGTAATGCTATAAGAACCGGGACAGTTACCGGGAACAGTGGAATCTTGTCCCTGTACGGTAATTTCACCGGAACAGTTATCATTAGCGGTCAGGCTAATCATCGCCGGAACATCAGTACTACAAGCTACGGTTACATTTTCAGGAGCCGTTGGAGCCACCGGAGCTACAGTATCGTTTACGTTGATGGTTTGTGATACAGAAGCACTGTTGCCACAGGCATCCACAAAGGTCCAGGTACGGGTAATGATATAAGAACCGGGACAGTTACCGGGAACAGTGGAATCTTGTCCCTGTACGGTAATTTCACCGGAACAGTTATCATTAGCGGTCAGGCTAATCATCGCCGGAACATCAGTACTACAAGCTACGGTTACATTTTCAGGAGCCGTTGGAGCCACCGGAGCTACAGTATCGTTTACGTTGATGGTTTGTGATACAGAAGCACTGTTGCCACAGGCATCCACAAAGGTCCAGGTACGGGTAATGATATAAGAACCTGGACAGGTACCTTGAACCGTGGCATCCTGTCCTTGTACGGTAATTTCACCGGAACAGTTATCATTAGCGGTCAGACTGATCATCACCGGTACGTCAGTACTACAGGCAACAGTTATATTCGCTGGCGCTGTTGGTACTACCGGAGCTACAGTATCATTTACATTAATGGTTTGCGATACAGAAGCGCTATTGCCACAGGCATCCACAAAGGTCCAGGTACGGGTGATTACATAAGAGCTTGGACAGTTACCCTGAACGGTTGTGTCTTGCCCTTGTACGGTGATTTCACCGGAACAATTATCATTAGCGGTCAGGCTGATCATCACCGGTACGTCAGTACTACAGGCAACAGTTATATTCGCTGGTGCTGTTGGTACGACCGGAGCTATAGTATCGTTTACATTGATGGTTTGCGATACAGACGAACTATTGCCGCAGGCATCCACAAAGGCCCAGGTACGGGTAATGATATAAGAGTTAGGACAATTGCCTGGAACAGAAGAATCTTGCCCTTGTACGGTGATTTCACCGGAGCAATTATCATTAGCGGTCAGGCTAATCATTGCCGGTACGTCAGTACTACAGGCAACAGTTATATTCGCTGGCGCTGTTGGCACTACCGGAGCCACGGTATCATTTACATTAATGGTTTGTGATACTGACGAACTGTTACCACAGGCATCTACAAAGGTCCAGGTACGGGTAATGATATAAGAACTTGGGCAATTACCTTGAACAGTGGAATCCTGTCCCTGTACGGTGATTTCACCGGAACAGTTATCATTAGCGGTCAGGCTGATCATCGCCGGAACATCAGTACTACAAGCTACTGTTATACTTTCAGGAGCAGTTGGCACTATCGGAGCCACGGTATCATTTACATTAATGGTTTGCGATACAGACGAACTGTTTCCGCAGGCATCCATAAAGGTCCATGTTCTGGTAATGATATAAGAACCTGGGCAGTTACCTGGAACCGTGGCATCCTGTCCTTGAACGGTAATTTCACCGGAACAATTATCGTTAGCGGTCAGGCTAATCATCGCCGGTACATCGGTACTACAGGTAACAGTTATATTCGCTGGTGCTGTTGGTACAGCCGGAGGAACAGTATCGTTTACATTGATGGTTTGCGATACAGACGAACTGTTTCCGCAGGCATCCATAAAGGTCCATGTTCTGGTAATGATATAAGAACCTGGGCAGTTGCCTGGAACAGAAGAATCTTGTCCCTGTACGGTAATGGCACCGGAACAATTATCATTAGCGGTCAGGCTGATCATCGCCGGAACATCAGTACTACAAGCTACTGTTATACTTTCAGGAGCAGTTGGCACTATCGGAGCCACGGTATCATTTACATTAATGGTTTGTGATACTGACGAACTGTTACCACAGGCATCTACAAAGGTCCAGGTACGGGTGATTATATAAGAATTCGGACAGTTACCTTGAACAGTTGTATCCTGTCCCTGTACGGTAATGGCACCGGAACAATTATCATTAGCGGTCAGGCTAATCATTGCCGGAACATCAGTACTACAAGCTACGGTTACGTTTGCCGGAGCAGTTGGAGCTACCGGAGGTATAGTATCACTAACTGTAAAAGTTGCCTGAGTAGTAGCTGTATTGCCGCAAGCATCTGTTGCCGTAAAGATTACAACAACACTTTGAGAGCAATTGTTTGTCAGCGGACTAAAGTTGTTGGTCCAGGTAACGGTACTGCAATTATCGTTAGCATTGGCGCCACCATTGGTGTTTAACCAGTTTTGTAACTGGGATTGGTTGCCCTGACCATCACAACTCACCGCTAAGTTTTGTGCTTGTGCGGTGATTGTAGGCGGGATGTTGTCCAGTACGGTGATAATCTGGTTCTGACTGGCAGCCGTATTTCCACAGGCATCAGTTAACGTCCAGGTTCTGGTTATAGTTTTAGAACCAGGACAATTACCATCGGCGATTACATCGGTATAAGTGGCTTGCAATGCTGTTGAACAATTATCGGCTTCATTGGTTACATCGCCGGTTACAGCAATAGAAGCATCATAACTACAGTTTGCATTGGCATAAATGGTTGTATTAGCCGGAGCAGTAAACGTTGGTGGAATAGTATCGTTTACATTGATGGTTTGCGATACAGACGAACTGTTTCCGCAGGCATCCATAAAGGTCCATGTTCTGGTAATGATATAAGAACCTGGGCAGTTGCCTGGAACAGTTGTATCCTGTCCCTGTACGGTAATGGCACCGGAACAATTATCGTTAGCGGTCAGGCTAATCATCGCCGGTATATCGGTACTACAGGTAACAGTTATATTCGCTGGTGCTGTTGGTACAACCGGAGGAACAGTATCGTTTACATTGATGGTTTGCGATACAGACGAACTGTTTCCGCAGGCATCCATAAAGGTCCATGTTCTGGTAATGATATAAGAACCTGGGCAGTTGCCTGGAACAGAAGAATCTTGTCCCTGTACGGTAATGGCACCGGAACAATTATCGTTAGCGGTCAGGCTAATCATCGCCGGTATATCGGTACTACAGGTAACAGTTATATTCGCTGGTGCTGTTGGTACAACCGGAGGAACAGTATCGTTTACATTGATGGTTTGCGATACAGACGAACTGTTTCCGCAGGCATCCACAAAGGTCCAGATACGAGTGATAACATAAGAGCTAGGACAGTTGCCTTGAACAGTGGAATCCTGTCCCTGTACGGTAATGGCACCGGAACAGTTATCATTAGCGGTCAGGCTGATCATCGCCGGAACATCGGTACTACAGGCAACAGTTATATTTGCTGGTGGTGTTGGAACCACCGGAGCTACAGTATCATTAACGTTGATGGTTTGCGATACAGACGAACTATTGCCGCAGGCATCCATAAAGGTCCATGTTCTGGTAATGATATAAGAACCTGGGCAGTTACCTAGAACAGTGGAATCCTGTCCCTGTACGGTAATGGCACCGGAACAGTTATCATTAGCAGTCAGGCTAATCATCGCCGGTACGTCAGTACTACAAGCTACTGTTATATTCGCTGGTGCTGTTGGTACTACTGGAGCTATAGTATCATTAACATTGATGGTTTGCGATACAGATGAACTATTGCCGCAGGCATCCACAAAGGTCCATGTTCTGGTAATGATATAAGAACTTGGGCAGTTACCTGGAGCGGATACATCTTGTCCCTGTACGGTAATGGCACCGGAACAATTATCATTAGCAGTCAGGCTAATCATCGCCGGTATATCAGTACTACAGGCTACGGTAACATTTGCCGGAGCGGTTGGAGCCACCGGAGGTATAGTATCACTAACCGTAAAGGTTGCCTGGGTAGTGGCTTTATTGCCACAGGCATCGGTAGCGGTAAAAATAACAACAACGCTTTGAGAGCAGTTATTGGTTAGTGGACTAAAGTTGTTGGTCCAGGTAACGGTACTGCAATTATCGTTAGCAGTGGCACCACCATTGGTGTTTAACCAGTTTTGTAACTGGGATTGGTTGCCCTGACCATCACAGCTAACCGCTAAGTTTTGCGCTTGTGCGGTAATTGTAGGCGGGATGTTGTCCAGTACAGTAATAATCTGGTTTTGGCTTGCCGCTGCATTGCCGCAGGCATCGGTTAACGTCCATGTTCTGGTTATGATTTTAGAGCCTAGACAGTTGCCATTAGCAACAGCATCTGTATAAGTGGCTTGCAATCCTGTCGAACAATTGTCGGCTTCATTAGTTACATCGCCGGTTACAGCAACAGAAGCATCATAACTACAGTTTACATTGGCATAAATAGTAGTATTGGCCGGAGCGGTAAACGTTGGCGGAATAGTATCATTTACAGTGATGGTTTGCGATACAGAAGCACTGTTTCCACAGGTATCCGTAAAGGTCCATGTTCTGGTAATAACATAAGAATTCGGGCAGTTACCGGGAACGGTAGCATCTTGTCCCTGTACGGTAATCGCACCGGTACAGTTATCATTCGCAGTAAGGCTAATCATTGCCGGTACTGCAGTACTACAGGCTACGGTAACATTTGCCGGAGCGGTGGGTACTACAGGAGGAACGGTATCGCTAACGCTAAAGGTTGCCTGGGTAGTGGCTTTATTGCCACAGGCATCAGTAGCGGTAAAAATCACAACAACGCTTTGCGAACAGTTATTGGTTACCGGACTAAAGTTGTTGGTCCAGGTAACGGTACTGCAATTATCATTAGCGGTAGCGCCACCATTGGAGTTCAGCCAGTTTTGTAATTGGGTCTGATTGCCCTGACCATCACAACTCACCGCTAAGTTTTGCGCTTGTGCGGTAATGGTAGGCGGGGTGTTGTCCAATACAGTGATAATCTGGTTCTGACTGGTAGCCGCATTGCCGCAGGCATCGGTTAACGTCCATGTTCTGGTTATGATTTTAGAACCAGGACAGTTGCCATTAGCAACAGCATCTGTATAAGTGGCTTGTAATCCTGTCGAACAATTGTCGGCTTCATTGGTTACATCGCCGGTTACGGCAACAGAGGCATCATAACTACAATTTGCATTGGCATAAATAGTAGTATTGGCCGGAGCGGTAAATGTTGGCGGTACCGTGTCACTGATTGTAATTGTTTGGGATACGGAAGTACTGTTGCCACACGCATCGGTAAAGGTCCAGGTACGTAAAACAGAGTAGTTTCCGGCACAGTTTCCAAAAGTTGTCGCATCAACACCAGCCACATTAATATCATTATCACAGCCGTTTGTTGCTGTTAAATTGATCATTGCCGGAATCTGGCTTCCGCAGCTTAAGGTAATATTAGCAGGTGGAGCCGGGGCAACGGGTGGAGTAGTATCTTTAATGGTTATCTGCTGAACAAAATTCAGATTGGTCACACAGGAACTATTGATTGTAAAAGTTCGGGTAATCACTAACGGACAAGAACCGGATTTTGTATCAACATACGAAATTGTATAGCTCATAGACTGGTTGGTTGTTGTACCGCCGGCTGCTAAAAATTGGGCTAACGTTATTGTAACCGGTGTTTCGCTATAGGCAAGTCCTGTTATCGCATTGGTACTACAGCCTTCCAAAGTATAATTTGCAGGTCCGGTTAAAATAGGGCTTGCCGTTACAGTAATTTTAAAGGTATAGTAACATCCCGTATTTCCCGGAGGCACACCATAATAGGTCTGGGTTCCTAAAGTTGCAGGAAATGGGTTGGATGAGGTATATTCTATAGCATTTGCCGTAACCGGATACTGATTATAAAACCGTGTTCCCGGAGGAAAAGCACTGCTTATTTGTGAAACAGCGATACTTCCGTTACTGTTACAAAAGGTAAAGGCTATTTGAGTAGGCGTATTCTGGCAATGCTGACTAACAAAGTTCTGTGAGTCGATATTGACTGTCAACGGATCGGTGAGGGGTTCGCCCTGGCACATACCGGAAGACGTATACCCCTGAATAAAAGGTTTGGTATTTATCACCACACCGGAAATTGCTCCTACACCATTGATATAGCCATAAATAATGGCGGCAGGATGGCAATTCGGATTGGTTAGTATACTACAATCTTCGGTAACTTTTAATTTAAAGGTCAATTCGCCTAAAACATCATTTGGATTTGGAGGTAAGGGTAGTGTGCCGATATTCCATATTACGGAACCATTTGCTCCCTGTGAAGGATCAAAAGATACCGCATTTGGAGTAGGCGCCGGGCTAAACAGTATCGTACCGTTCGCACTGCCGGCAACATAAGTGGTTGTAAAAGGAATCGGGATTTTTACGACGGCATTGTTAATGGCTTCCGTACCCTGATTCTGCACTTTTATTTTATATTCGATCTCCTGGCCGGGTAAAACACTCAACGGGCCAGGGCCTGCCGGAACACCATTAATCGTAAGTACTGAAGCGATTCCTTCAGGATCCGGAACATAAGCATCTACCGCCATGGCGATGGTGTAAATAACATAGGTATCCTGAGTGGAACCGTAACGGAATTTTGTAGCCGTTTGATTATTGGTAATAACAGCATTACCCGCGTTCGGGATGTTAAACATACTGATGTCGAGCCCTGTATTGTTAAGCAGGTTCGGATTCCGGGTATTACCGCCGGTTTGTATGGAGGAATTAAAAAAGTTTCCGGTAGTGTTTCCGCTGTGGTTTAAATCCAGCCAGCTGTTGTCACTTTGTTTCTGGATACTAAAATAGTCCCCGCTGATACCACGGTCGCCTTCACCGGCCATTAAACCTAATTTTAAGTTTACCGGACCGGCCTGAACAGTGTTAAAACCGGAAACCGGCAATTCGAAATTGGTTACCGTATTTCCCTGTACATAAGCATGACCGTCAAATAAGGTAATATCTCTCCATTTCATTTTGGAATTTTCATAGATCACGACAATTCCCCAGCCGCCGTAATAACCGGTAGAACCACCATTGCCTTCAATCATGGCCACATCGGCTACCGTATAATTACCCAAACCGTATTGGATCACATAATCGGTTATTTCGGCATAAGCCGAATACATAAAACCGTCGGATGACTGCGGATAATAAATATCGTTGGTGTTGGCCGTAACCGGAGTATAGCCGGGAGCTCCCGGACCTTTAATGGAAACGACTCTTTTGTCAAAATTTTTGGTTACCGATACTGTAGTTGGAATGGTTCCGGTTACATTGGTATAGGCAAACGAAGTCGACTGGTATTCTGAGGTCGATCTGTTTTGTCGGGAATCCCTGTCCAGCGCATTTACCGTTAAAGTAATACCGCCGGATTCGGTATAAATCGTAACCGGATCAAAAGAAACACTTCTGGTATTTCCGGAATTGGTTACTACCTGATTGGTCGGATTGATCCAGCTGCCGCTATTCACTCTGTAGCGGATATACGGACTGGAATTCTGGAACTCAAACTGAACATTATCGCCGTTTCCGGTAAATTCATAGCGGGTATAGTAGCTATTGCTGCTTCCCTGACGGGTCACTGCCATTGAATACTGGGTGTTCGTAATGCTGTTGTTGTGTCCTACTGTCTGATTATTATTAACTACCTGTGGTGTTCCGGGAACATTTTTAGTAACAGAAAAAGTATCCGGACTGCTGCTGCCGTTGGAAGCTCTTCCGGACCAGTACAAACCTGCATAGATAATTTTGGAACAGCTTGGAATCGCGCCGTTTTCTGTTGAAAATGTCAAAGTAGCCGATGAGGAATTGAACGTATTCGAATCGCTGTCCACATCAACATACTGCATGTCATTATTACTGTTGGCCGTTTCATCTCCATAATTTACCAGCGTCAGATTGGTATTTCCAATCATCGTGAAATCGCCCTGAATGCTGTAAATTTTTCGGGTTGGAGAATATTGAGAAGCTCTTTGTGTAAAAGGAACTTTTACCTGCGAAAACGTCTCAATTGAAGAAATCATAAGCAGCAACAGCAATAGGAAACCCAGGCTGTTTGCCGTTTTGATCTTATTTTGATGAGTAAAGTTTTTCATAATCATAGTGTTTATTATAAAACCTTTAACTTGGAATAGAGATGGAATAAATGATTAAATAATCCGTACGATTATTCAGGAAAAGTCTTTTGATGTAATCTTCATTACATTTAAAATCACAGATGATATGGATGTATTTAAGATTCTTAAATTTTCCCAGCTGCGTCAGGTCAATTTTAGAAGCATCATTTACACTGATTTTAATGGTCAGCATTTCGAGTAATGCTGTGTTGTCCATCGTTAACAGCTGTTGGAGCGACCGGACATCTACTTCTGCGCTGGAAATATGCCCCTGGGACAGATCTTTCGTTTTACCGTTCAGAAGATAGAGTTTGGGATGCAGATCTTTTAAAAATGATTTCACCAGATCATAATTAAAACCTGTTTCATTTTTTCCACTTCTATATCCGTCATTCATTAAAGCTTCGTAGGATATAAAAGTCTGGGCTTGCCCAATTTCTGCCGTGAGGAAAAGCAGAAAGAATACTACTTGATAACATTTAAAAGGGTTCATGATCAAATATTTAATTAAATTAGTTTCAGAAAAAAAAGCATAGGAAGTCCCGGGGCGATAAAATCATGCTGTTTTAACACCTGTAGAAAAACCGAAATGTAAAGTCATGGAATAGTTTGCTCGTTTCTGGCAAGCAAAAACAATTGTAGACTCAACTGGTAAGTTAAAAGATTTGGAAAGTGGAATTTACAATAGCGCAAATAGCCATTGCAGTCTAAATACCGTTTTGTGAAAAAGTATTAATGATCGTAAAGTATTATAGTGGTATTTTAACTTTAAAACCAAAAAATAGCTATTTTTTTTAATAAAACTGTATTTTGACAAGACTAAAGTATTTAAATAAAACGGGAGGACATTATTTTCGTAGGGTTTTTCGATTAAACTACTTTTTTTATCTGTGAATTAACATTTTTTTGATACTCTTTGACTGGCATTTTTCCTTTTTTTTGACTTACTTTATAGAATAAATAGTCTGATCATGAAAAATTTAATTCTCATTCGTCATGCAAAATCAAGCTGGGATACCCCATCAAGAGATATTGACAGACCAATCTCCAAAAGGGGGATTAATGACGCTAACATAATTTTTAGTCAGGTAACAAAATTTTTGCCCAAGACCTTTTTAGTATGGTGCAGTGTTGCAAAAAGAGCAAAGGAAACCGCCATGATCTTTTCACAGAACATTTCCATTCCCTACGAAAATGTAATTCTGAAAGATGATTTATACACTTTTGACGGTAAGAATCTGGAATCCGTTATAAAAAAATGTGAAAACAGATTTGACAGCTTAATTCTTTTCGGACATAATGAGGCAATCACAGATTTTGTTAATAAATTTGGAGACCTTTATATCGAAAACGTTCCTACAGCAGGCTTCGTATCCATTTCATTCGAACAGGATAGTTGGGATTCGATACATAAAGGGAAAACAATAAAAACCTTATTTCCAAGGCAATTAAAAGTATGACATCCCACGAAAACAGATATATAGACAGAGAAAAAAGTTGGCTTGCCTTTAATGCAAGAGTTTTACAAGAAGCAGCAGATGAAAGTGTTCCCTTATTAGACAGACTTCGGTTCTTAGGAATATTTTCGAATAATTTAGATGAATTTTTCAGAGTACGTTATGCTGCCATACGCCGCTTAAGTATGGAAGGCATATCGGGTGAAAAGATTCTTGGCGGAATTTCGGCCCAACAGTTACTTAAAGATATTACCGAGATTGTTATCGAACAGCAATCCGAAAGCTTACGGATTTTGAGCGTTATTGAAAAAATGCTTGAAAAAGAAAATATCTTTATCATTAACGAAACGGAAATCAACAAGGAACAGCAAAACTTTATCAAAGAATTCTTTATCCAGAAAGTAAGTCCGGAACTGGTTACCATTATCCTGAACGATCTGGATGAATTTCCATTGCTGAAAGATACCTCCGGTTATTTGGCGGTTAAGCTCGTTATGAAAACAAAAGAGCATTCTGTTTCTGACGACATCATTCAAAAGAATGAAGTGCGTTATGCCGTAGTGGAAATCCCGAAAACCATTAACCGTTTTGTGGTATTGCCGTCCAGCAGCGACAAGCAGCACATTATCCTTCTGGATGACGTGATCCGTTACAACCTGCACGGAATTTTCAATATTTTCGATTATGAAAGTATTTCGGCACACATGATTAAGATCACCCGTGATGCGGAACTGGATATCGATTCCGACTTAAATAAAAGCTTGATCGAAAAGATATCAACCAGTGTAAAAGACAGACGAATAGGCGAGCCGGTAAGATTCGTATACGACCAGTCTATCGATAAAGATACCTTGGCTTTTTTCCTGACGCGAATGAAGATCGATGCTACGGACAGTCTTATTCCCGGCGGACGTTACCACAACCGACGCGATTATATGGACTTCCCGAATTTAGGTCGTTATGATCTATTATTCCGCCAAAATCCGCCGTTGCCGGTTGTAGGACTAAGCCTTGAAGGAAGCATACTGGAACGAATCAAACAAAGGGACTTTTTGGTCAATGCGCCGTATCAGTCGTTTTCCTATATGATTAAATTCTTAAGGGAAGCCGCGCTGGATCCGAAAGTAAACTCCATTAAAATAACCTTATACCGTTTAGCCAAAAACTCCCAGATAATCAGCTCGTTAATCAATGCGGCCAAAAACGGTAAAAAAGTAACGGTACAAATTGAATTGCAGGCACGTTTTGACGAAGCCAGCAATATTTCCTATGCCGAACAGATGCAAACGGAAGGTATCGAACTTATTTTTGGGGTAAAAGGACTGAAAGTACACAGCAAAATATGCGTGATTGAACGTATTGAACATGGTAAGATATTCCGTTATGGCTTTATTTCCACCGGAAATTTCAACGAATCCACCGCTAAAATATATACGGATGTCACGCTGTTAACCAGTCATCAGCCGATTTTAAGGGATATTAACCGCATTTTCGACTTCTTTGACGTGAATTACCGGGTACACCGTTACAAACACCTGATTGTTTCCCCTCATTATACGCGTTCCAAATTTGTAAAACTCATTGAGCGTGAAATCACGAATGCCCTGGAAGGAAAAGAAGCCTATATCAAGCTGAAAATGAACAGCCTGTCCGATTTTAAAATGATCGACAAGCTTTATGAAGCCAGCCGGGCAGGTGTGAAGATTCAACTGGTGGTTCGCGGTATCTGTTCGCTGATCCCGGGTGTTTTGGGAATGAGTGAAAACATTGAAGCCATTAGTATTGTAGATAATTATCTGGAACATTCCCGTGTGTATATTTTTGGTAATGAAGGCGATCCGGAAGTGTATATCTCTTCTGCTGATTTTATGACCCGTAATCTGGATGCCCGGGTGGAAGTAACCTGTCCGATATATGATGAAGGCATCAAAAAAGAACTGATTGAAACCTTTAATATTGGCTGGAAAGGAAATGTAAAAGCCCGTTTGCATTCTGAAAATCTGGAGAACAAATACCGCAAAAGGCCAAAAGAAAAAATGTTCCGGGCACAATTGGAAACCTATAACTATTATAGAAATCTGATGGAAGTAATCGTTGAAAAGAATCTGTAATTATAGTATTAAAAGACTTTTAAAAGAATGATTTCAATAAAAAAATACGCTGCTATCGATATCGGATCAAATGCCATGCGTTTGTTAATTACCAATATTGTAGAACAGCAGGGAAAAGAAACACAGTTTAATAAAAGCTCCCTGGTTCGTGTTCCGATCCGTTTAGGACAGGATGCGTTTACCGTTGGGGAAATAACGGATGAGAATATTGAACGCATGGTGGATGCCATGAAAGCGTTTAAACTGCTGATGAAAGTCTATAAAGTAGAACGTTATATGGCCTGTGCTACATCGGCTATGCGTGAGGCCTATAACGGCAATGAAGTAGCCGAAATCATCAAGAAAAAAGCCGATATAAAGATCAACATTATCGATGGTAAAAAAGAAGCAAAAATCATTGCTTCATCCGATCTGCGCCATTTTATCAAAACCGACCAGACCTATCTTTATGTAGATGTTGGCGGTGGCAGCACCGAGTTTTCCCTTTTTTCCGAAGGGCAGATGGTCGCTTCCAAATCGTTTAAAAACGGTACCGTACGTTTGCTGAACAATATGGTAAACGATGTGGTGTGGCAGGAAATTGAAAAATGGATCAAAGTACAGACGGAACCGTATGAACATGTTACATTGATCGGATCCGGCGGAAACATCAATAAATTATTCAAATTATCCGGAAAATTACAGGAAAAACCGCTTTCCTATGCCTATGTGAATTCACAATACCAATACCTGAATTCGCTTTCCTATGAACAGCGTATCGCCGAGCTGGGTTTAAATACCGACCGTGCCGACGTGATCATACCGGCGACCAGAATATACCTGAACGCCATGAAATGGAGCGGTGCCAAAAACATTTATGTTCCTAAGATCGGACTTTCAGACGGTATCGTGAAAGCCATGTATTATGACAAAATCTAACAAAAATGAGCCCAACGATAATACAGCCTTCGGCAGCGGATTATAACGAAATTACCGAAGTATGGGAAGCTTCCGTCAGAGCGACACATACCTTTTTAACGGAAAAAGACATACAGTTTTACAAACCGTTAATTTTAAACGAATATTTAAAAGCGGTAAGCCTTTTTTGCACTAAGGAAGGGGATGCCATTACCGGCTTTTTAGGACTTGATAATGACAAAATAGAAATGCTTTTTATCCACCCGGATTACAGAGGGAAAGGAATCGGTAAAACCCTGCTCAATTTTGCAGTTACCGGAAAAAAAGCATCCAAAGTGGATGTCAATGAACAAAACGAACAGGCAGTAGGTTTTTACCAGCATCTGGGTTTTAAAACCGTAAAGAGAGAACCGCTTGATGCTTCCGGCAATCCGTTTCCGATATTGGTCATGGAACTTTAAATAACAGAAGATAACTTTTTCAGCATATACTAATGAAAACGCTATTTAGAACATTGCAAATCCTTTCCGAACCGGAATTGGACATGTTAGATGATGTCGTAACCGAAAGAAGTTTAAAAAAACAGGAGTATTTAATCCGGGAAAATGTGGTTTGTGACGAGATTGTCTTTATCAAATCGGGTGCCTTGCGTTCGTTTTATGTAAACAATGAGGGCGATGAGATCACGAACTGTATCACGTTTGAAAAAGAACTGATGTCGGCATTTTCAAGCTTTATCACCCAAAAGTCAACAGACGAAAACATACAGGCGATATTTGATTCCGAACTGGAAATTCTCCACCGGAAAGACCTGGAGAAACTCTACCAGGAAAATATCAATTGGCAGAAAGTGGGAAGGATCCTGGCCGAATCCCAATATGTACAGCTGGAAAGAAGAATAGCCTCTTTTCAGAAATATACCGGTAAAGAACGCTATAAAGAACTGTTTCAGCAGCATCCCAAATACATTCAGCTCATTCCGCTGCAATACCTGGCGTCGTTTTTAGGAATGACACCCCGTCATTTAAGCCGCATCAGAAAGGCGGTTTAATTATTGGACATTTGTCCTGCCGGAGAGCCTGATCCCTGGAATATTTTTGCAGCAAACAACAATTTATGCAAAAGAATATTTTAGTTATCGGAGGAAACGGACTGGTTGGCAAAACCATTATAAGGATTTTAAAAGAAAGAAATCCGGAGTATAAACTATTTATCGGAAGCCGTAAAAAAAGCGTGCTTTCAAACCAGCTGCAGATTGATGTAAACAACATCAGAACGTTTTCGGTTATACCGGAACACCAGATTGACAGTATTATATTGTGTGTGAACGACAAGCGGAATAATGCCCTGCTGTTTTCAATAGACAACCGGATTGATTATATCGATATTACCAAACCAACCCCCGATCTGGTAGTCGCTTATGATCTGGCCAAAGAAAATAAAGTAAACAACAGAATCGTGTTCAGCTCCGGCTGGATGAGCGGAATTGTAAGCGCCCTGTTGCAGGGTGCCGTTCCGGAAAAAGAAGCAGTTATTTCTGCCGGCCTTTACGTTTATTATTCGGTAAACGATCTGGCAGGGGAGAGTTCGGCTCATTTTATGGCTGAAAATGTTTGCAAACCTTTTGTTCGTTATCAAAACAATCAAACGGTTCAGATCAAGCATTTTTTAGACACGGAATACCATGCCTTTCATTTTGGAATAGGGAAGCGGCAGGTTTATAATTTTGATGTACCGGATTTGTTTATCCTGAATAAAATGGAAAAAGTGCCCACCGTTTCCGTGAAAATGACATACAGTTCCGCCTTTGTAACCCGACTGTTAGGTGCTTTTCAGTATTTGCAGATATTCAACCTGTTATCCCTGCGGGGAAGAAGACTGATTTTCAGTGCCAATGGAAAAGGTGATAAAACCGCTTTTGATATTGTAGTCAATACCACATCCGGTAAACAGACAATCAGTCTGCAAAGCGATAAAGGCCAGGCAGAACTAACCGCTTTTGCAACGGTATTGCATCTGGAAAAGCTCCTGAATAACCCTTTTGAAAAAGGAATTTATTTCAGTCACCAGCTTTACGGGCCGGAAGAGTTCACCACTTTATTAAAGAGCAACAAGACATTCAGTATTATACAATCATAAATAACCATCAGGTAGTAAATATGAAAAAAATAGTTATCATCAACGGACATCCCAATAAAGAGAGTTTCAATTTTGCTTTGGCAGAAGCATATAAAAAAGGAGCGGAGCAATCCAATGCTGCTATAAGTACAATAACCATAGCCGAATTGAATTTCAATCCCAACTTAGCATTCGGCTACCAAAAGCGTATGGAAATGGAACCGGATCTGCAAGCCGCCTGGCAAAAAATAAAAGAAGCCGACCACCTGGTTTGGGTCCATCCCGTTTGGTGGGGCGGATTACCGGCTGTTACAAAAGGATTTATCGACAGGGTCTTTTTACCGGGTTTGGCTTTTCGTTACCGTGAAAATTCGGTATGGTGGGACAAACTTTTAAAGGGAAAAACAGCCCATATCATTACCACACTGGATCAGCCGGGCTGGTATTACCGGCTTGTTTACGGCAGGCCAAGCGTTAATCAGCTAAAAAAGACCGTATTGGAATTCTGCGGTGTAAAACCGGTCAGGGTAAGTTATGTGGGAATAATCAAAACTTCAGAAAAGGCACAGCGCGAAAAATGGCTGCAACAGGTTTTTGAAATGGGACGCAAACAATTATAAATCAAGATCGAAAGTCTTGCGCAACAATTCCAATGCCGGATTGATCGCTTTAAGCTTATCGAATTTTTCCTGGGTGGTAAAAGCATATTTTGTTTCTACCACTTCGTTTACATGTACGTCAATAACAATATCGTGATTGTGTAGTTTTCCTCTCAGGTAACCCAGTAATTCGATTTTATTGTTGTCGAAATCCACTTTGGAACCTTCGTTGGGCAGTTCCAGGCGAATGGTTGTTCCATGCAGAACAGGATCGTTGATCTGCATATAGGTTGCCATGATCTTCTGACCGCTGTCGCTTAATCGCTGTGCAAACTTATTCCATTGCAGCAACATATCTGTTTCTGTAAAAGCTTCTTTGGGTAATTCGTCGTGTTGCTTAACAGAAGCCCTTTGCATGGCTTCCTGTTCCCGTTTGGCTTTGATACTGGATAATGAAAAAGCAGACACTTTTCTTTCTGCCTGTCCATCCGGGCTGCTAACCGGTTTAATTTCCGGTGCCACAGCTTTAACGGTCTGCTGTTCGGGTTGTGGCGGCGAAACGGCTTCGGTGTTTACAACCGGCGCTGTAGTGGCTATATTAACAGCAGCAGGAACGGTAATTTCAGCCGGAGCAGTTGCCGGCTTTGGATTATTTCTGAAAAAATCAGGGGGAATTATAAATTGTTTAGCTTTTTTTTTTCTCCATCAAAATTGATAGAGGCAAGCTGCATCAGGCATAGTTCTACTAAAAGACGCTGATTCTGACTGCTTTTGTATTTTAAATCACAATCATTGGCAACATCAATACCCTGTAATAAAAAGTCCTGCGACGTTTTTTGGGACTGTTCGCGGTATAAATTCTGTGCATGCTCACCGGCTTCCAGCAATACCAGCGTAGCCGGGTTTTTACAAACCAGTAGATCCCTGAAATGTGAAGCCAGACCGGCAACAAAATGATGTCCGTCAAAACCTTTTGCCAGGATATCATTATAAGCCAATAGTAAATCCGGGATTTTGTTTTCCAGAAGTAAATCGGTTACCTTAATATAATATTCAAAATCAAGAACATTCAGGTTTTCGGTAACAGCCTGACGGGTTAAGTTTGTTCCGCAATAGGAAACAACACGGTCAAAAATAGACAAAGCATCACGCATCGCGCCATCTGCCTTTTGGGCAATAATGTGCAGAGCATCGTCTTCAAATGAAATATTCTGGCTTTTCGCTACTTCTGCCAGGTGTTCTTTGGCATCTTTAACGGTAATACGTTTAAAATCAAAAATCTGACAACGGGATAATATCGTTGGGATGATTTTGTGTTTTTCGGTAGTTGCCAGGATAAAAATAGCATGTCGTGGCGGTTCTTCCAGCGTTTTCAGGAAAGCATTAAATGCAGCCTGAGAAAGCATGTGTACCTCGTCAATGATATATACTTTGTATTTTCCTGTTTGTGGTGGTATACGAACCTGATCGATCAGGTTACGGATATCGTCAACAGAGTTGTTTGAAGCCGCATCCAGCTCAAAAACGTTGAATGCAAAATCTTCATAAGGATCATCATAGCCTTCCTGATTGATTTTACGGGCCAGAATACGGGCACAGGTGGTTTTTCCCACACCACGCGGACCGGTAAAAAGCAATGCCTGAGCCAGGTGATTGTTTTCGATGGCGTTTAATAACGTATTGGTAATAGCCTGCTGACCAACAACATCTTTAAATGTTTGCGGTCTGTATTTACGGGCTGATACGATAAACTGTTCCATAGAATTTTATTGAAGGCAAATATAGCTGTAAAAAGGAGAAATTGCAAAAACAGTACCGGATAGTTTTTAACAAATAACAATTGTTTTAAGAGTAAAAACAGCTATTCGGTTCTGCCCTTTATACTTAGGTCAATCAGAACTTTTTCAATATCGTTTTCGGAAGAAGCCAGCTGTCCGGCAACAAAAACACCTTTTTCTCCGGAAACGGATTTAATCCCGTAAACGGTCGCTTCATCATCCGGATTGGTTTGCCCTTCGTAGCGGTAAATATGAACGATCTCGTAATGGGAAGGATTGGCAATAATATCGTTTTCATGAATATTGAAATCAATCGTAAAACCTTTTTCGGCAAGCTCTTCCAAAGCTTTTGTAACAGTGGCATAATGATACATACGAACCATATTTTAGTTGTTTTGTTGTTATTTTTTAAAGATAATCATTTTATTTCCAAATAAATATAAAGCATTGTTAAAGTGCTGTTACGAATAGGGGTGAAAAAGGAAAATAAAGCACTATCTTTGCCCCGCAGACCGCCTTATCGTCGTTCCGTAAGGAAGGGAGGAAAGTCCGGACACCAGAGAGTAGCATAGCGGGTAACACCCGTCAGTTTGTCTTCGGACAGATTAGGACAAGTGCAACAGAAAGTATGTACAGGTAATGCTGTAGTGAAACCAGGTAAACTCTATGCGGTGAAATGCCATGTATATCAACATTTAAGGGCTGCTCGTCCGTTGTTGAGGGGTAGGCAGATGGATCTCACTGGTAACGGTGAGACTAGATAAATGATAAGGGTCCGCTTCGGCGGATACAGAATCCGGCTTACAGGTCTGCATTATTTTTTAAGCTATAATAACCGGCACACTTTTGCCAATTGCTCTTTGCCTATTTTTTAATCCCCCCTTGTCAATTGCCTTTTGCCCTTTGCTTTTTACCCTTTCACATCCCCCTATCCAACTTAAACTCAAGCCCGATATTCCGGATACTTTCAATAGCAATATGCTGATCGCCTGAAAGATGTTTTCGCAGCTTGCTGATATAGACATCCATACTTCTGCCGGAGAAAAAATCGGTATTTCCCCAAACAGCTTTAAGAACAACTTCTCTTTTAAGCAGCTGATTACTGTTGTTAATCAGGAAAAGGAGCAGGGCGGCCTCTTTTTCGGTAATGCGCTGTATGCTGTTCTCAAAATGCAATTCCAGTCGTTTGGTATCAAAAACATACGCGCCAACGGGAATCTTTGTGCTAACAGGTGCTGTTACCGCCTGCTGCCCGGATCTTTTAAGGATATTATTCAGCCGGAGAACCAGCTCATCGGCTTCAAAAGGCTTTACGATATAATCATCGGCACCAAATTTCAACCCTTTCAGTTTATCCTCTTTCATTTTTTTGGCAGTCAGGAAAATAAAAGGAACATTCGCATCCAGCTGAATGATTTTTTCAGCAAGGGTAAAACCGTCAATCTTAGGCATCATCACATCAAAAATACCAATATTAAAAGACTCTTTCTGAAACATAGCCAGTGCTTCTTCACCGTCTTTTGTCCAGGTAACATCATAATCATGAAGTGCTAAATACTGCTTTAAAACCAATGCAAAATCGGTATCATCTTCTGCTAAAAGTATCTTTTTCATCATCTAAATGGCGGGAATACTAATATGGAATAAAGTCCCTTTTCCTAATTCACTATCAATTTTAACGGCACCTTTATGGGCTTTAATGATCTGGTCAACATAGTACAAGCCTAAGCCAAGCCCTTTTGTAGTATGGATATTTCCCTGTTCGACCCTGTAAAACTTATCAAACAGCAGTGTTTGTTTTTCCTTGGCAACACCAATTCCGTCATCCTGGATCTCAATTTTTAAAAGTTTATCTTTAACAACCGTACTAACCCTGATGTTTTTACAGCCGTATTTTACTGCATTATCCAGGACATTGTTAATAGCCGTTGTTAAATGGAAAGGATCGACTTCTAAAAAATAGCCGGAAACCGGTAATTCATGCACTATCACCACATCCGGATAAGCTATTTTAAAATCGTCTATAATAGCCTTTAGAAAGACATTACTGTTTGTTTTAACTTTCTGTAACGCAATTTCTTCATAGCCCAGTGAATTTGTCATGACCTGGTCTATTAAATGCTGTAAACGGGTATTCTGACGGTTTATCGTATCCAAAACTGTATTAAAAACGGCTTCATTTTCTTTAACCCCTTTCTGTTCGAGGATTTTTGTCGACACGGATAAAGTCGTCAGCGGTGTCTTTAATTCATGGGTGATGTTATTGATAAAATCGGTTTTAACATCATTTACTTTCTTCTGCCTGATCAGGGCTTTTATAGCCATTACAAACAGTACAACCAGAATAAACATTGCCGTCACCGAAAGGAAAAGCACCATGGCCATTCGTTTTAATATGATTTGCTGCCAATTATTAACGGAAACATATAAGGTGTCTTCCGTGAGCAGTTTATAATTCGTATCCGGAACCAGATTACTGGCAGTACCCACATAGTTCCGGACCAGAAAAGCATTGTCCAGACTGGCTAAATTTCCGAAAAGTTTGTTCCCGATAAGCGGTTTTTCGGCAAAAACAGTATCACTTTTTTGCGCATTTTCATATATAATAAACTTATTGGCAACAAGGGCAAAATCAATGGAGTCTTCCGGAAACTCCCGTTCCAGCTGTTTTTTCAGCCGGGCTGTCAGCTCACTTTTAAAATCATTTTTCAGCAGCCTGTTTTTTAATTGCAGCTTCATTTTGGGATTCTTAAAATATTCCTGTGCCAATCGCTTGTAAAGAATGTCTTTTTCATAGAAAATACTGGAATCAATAGCCGTATAATCATCGGTAATGGCTCCGATTTTTTCTTTTACCTCCAGCTGGAATTGCGCTACTTTATAATGATAGGTAGTTTTTACCAGATAGTACTGCATTGCCGTTAATACGACCAGTACAGCTATAGCAAAACCGATTAAAAAGTTTATTTTGAGTTTCATCCGTTCAATGTATTCTGTATCAAAAATAAGGCTTTTATGAAAACTATAGCATTTTAACCCTGCATTAACCTCCGATTAACTTCCGGACTGAAATTTTACCGGCATTTTTGCGATTCAAATCCATACACAACATGAAAAAATATCACATTCTCATTTTAGCCATCTTATGCACACTCCGGTTAACAGCCCAGGAAGACCCGAAAGTATTAGAGGAAGTAGTCATCAAACAGGAAGCAAAAGCGTTCAGCATTAAAAACGGAAACATTAAAGTAGATGTCGCCAATACGCTTTTTAAGGCCAATACCAACCCGGTTGATCTAATATCAAAACTACCCGGTATTCAGGTAAGTCCGGACCGGGAGAACATTACGGTTGTTGGAAAAGGAAATGCCCTGATCTATATTGACAATCAGAGAGTAACGGTTAACGACCTGAATGCCTTAACGGTTGAGGATATTAAAACCATCGAAATCATTCAGAATCCATCCTCTAAATATGATGCCGATGGCCGTGCTGTCATTCTGATTACCCGCAAACGTACCAAAAAGGAAGGGTTTATGCTCAGCCTCACCGAAAATGCAACTTTTAAAAGGTATTTTAATAACTATTTAGGCGGAAATACCAGTTATAAAAAAGGCAATATAGAGCTAAAGGCAAATTTTAATTACAACCAGCTGACTGTGTGGGAAAGCAACGGTAACGACTTTAGCATACCGGATAAAGATATTGTTTCCAACTACCTGGTAACCGCAGTCACCAAAAGACCGCAATATATTTACGGAGCGGGTATTTTCTACAAGATCAATGATGACGATAACTTCTCATTTAACTTTAACGGAAAAACTGATAAAGATCTTTTTGACATAACTACAGACACGTATAACAGGCAGCAAAATGACGAAAACAATATTGCAACCTTAAATCAAAACAATGGAAACAGGCAGTTTTACAATGCTTTTATGAACTACAACCATAAAATTAAAAGTATGGAAGCCTTGCTTTTTACCGGTATACAATATTCCGGGCATACCCAGAAAACACAAAGCCAGATCTTTAATAACTATAACAATACCACGTTTGATCCCACCCAAAACAGGGATCAGCGATTTCATGTCGATCTTTTTTCCGGCCGTATGGATTTTGAAAAACCATTTAAAAATCAGATGAAACTGGAATTGGGCATCTTTCATTCACAGGCCGCTGCAACTACCGATTTCAACAGCTATACTTTTAATCCCGAAGCAATACAGGCATCGTCATACCATTACAAAGAAAAGAATAGTGCCGGGTATTTTCAGTTTTCCGGCAGCTTTAAAAAGATCAGTTACAGCCTTGGCACACGGGTAGAAAACACAATTGTTGAAGGAAAGTATAAAATGGCAGATGCTTTATTAATAGACAAGAACTACACCCGGCTGTTCCCGAAACTACAGCTGGAAATTCCTGTAGACAGCACTAAAACCCTTACTTTAAATTATGCTAAAAGCATCAGCAGACCGGATTTTCTGTCGGCCAGCCAGGTAACAGCCTATATTAACCCGTATTTTTCTTTTGCCAACAACATTAACATTGATCCTACCATTACAAATGAAATCAGTGCTAATTTTCAGTATGGGAATAAATTACTGAAAATCAGTTACAACCAAAAAGACAACCCTGTTTATATGGGAAGTACCTATGATGACACTCAAAACATGCTCACTTTAAAACCGGTGAATTTCGAAAAAGAGTCGGGTTACAGTATCGAATTAACCACGCCGTTTACCTATAAAATCTGGACAGCTACCAATGTGCTGAATTTGACCTATAATAAAATAGAAGACCCCGGAGCTGTTCTGAACGGAACAAGACCATACCTGTATTACTACAGTAATCACACGTTTAAACTGCCCAAAGCGATCGAATTAATGGTAAACGCCTGGGGCATTACCCGCCAGCAGGAAGGTATTTTTGAAAGAAAAAGTCTGTTTACGATTGATGCTGCCGTTTCAAAAACATTCTGGAAGCACTTCGATTGTACGCTGAGCTGTAATGATATCTTCCGGCAACTGACCTTTTACGATAGTTTTACCGTTAACAACGTCACTGCAAAAGGAAGGTATTATACGGATTTGCAAATGCTTTCCCTTGCCGTAAAATATTCCTTTGGCAAGATCAGTAATTCGGAATTCAAAGAGAAAAGTATCGATGAGAATGCGAACAGAATCCGTTAACTAACTGTCGAATTCGTCTTCTTCGTCCGTGACATCCTCTTCCGAATCATTTTCAAATTCAAAGAAGGAGAATACCGATCCGCCGTAATTCTTTAAAAAAGAAAAATTATCCATGTGGTTGATAGGAGTGTGCTTGGAATGTTCAATGATCATCATACCGTCGGTTTCCAGTAACTCATTCTGGAAAACAAGCTCCACGATTTTTTCAAAATCTTTCTTTTCCATCCCATAAGGCGGGTCGGCAAAGATAATATCGTAGGAAGCCTTGCTTTTTTCCAGGAATTTAAAAACATCGCTTTTAATGGCCGTAATGTCGAAATCAAATTCCTTTGCGGTCTTTTTTATAAAGTTTACACAGCCAAAATCGCCGTCAACACTGGTAATAGGCCCTGATCCGCGGGAAGCAAATTCATAGCTGATGTTTCCGGTACCGGCAAACAGGTCCAGTACGCGCAATTCACTGAAATTAAAATAGTTATTCAGGATGTTGAATAACGATTCTTTAGACATGTCTGTAGTGGGGCGAACAGGTAAATTTTTTGGAGGATTGATTCGTCTTCCTTTATACTTTCCGGAAATGATTCTCATGAATGGAGTAGGATATAATTTTGTAGTGTTTCACTTTCTGTGAGAGAATATTTTGACTGCAGATCAATGGTATCCAGCAGGGTAATATTACGAACATAACGATAGGCAATTTCAAAACAAGGATGGTTTTCGCTGATTTTACCCAATAGGGAAACAGCGATACTTTCCGGATTTAACTGCAATTGCTCCAGCGTAAATAGCAGATAATAAACAAAATCTTCTGGTGTTTTATACTCAAAGGAATTGTACAACAATAGCTTCATGTTAGCAATGATAACAATCTCAAAATGAGTTTCCTGAATATGAATGTAAACCTGTTTTTCTTCTTTGTTTTTTGACAAATCCAGCAGTCGGGATACCAATACTGTATTCACGTTTTTATAGTCAAAAGTACCGAACTGATCGATCAGGAAATTGTTTACATTCACAAACGGAACATATACATTGTTCATCTCGTAGGCTTCAATTTCATCGAAGGCAAAAAAATCGGTTTCAAATACTTTGGTATTGTATTGCAGATAACTGCCCAGGTAATTTTCATCAAACAGCGGTTTCGGCACAAAAGTGCTGAAATTATTGTCGTGCAGCACAACCACTTCATCGTAGTATTTTGTCAGCGCAGGATGATCCACAAAAGTGCGCCACAACTGATCTTCCAGTGATTGGGTGTTTTTAAAGACAACATGCTGTAAATCAACAACACGGTCGTTGAGCGTATCGGTCACACAAAAAGAAAGTCCATTGAGCGCAACCTGAATGGACAATTTTTTGTAGTTTTTTGAAGCTATCGTAGTTGTTGATGACATTATGCTGAATCGTAATTATGGACAAATTTACATTTTTTTTGCAACTGAAACCGATTTACGATAAAAAAGGTATGTATCTTTGATATTCTTTTACAGCACAGCTAAAACTTAGGTTTTACAAGCCTGTGATTATTTTAAACATCCATGAGTTCCAGCAAATTTTATTCTTCTTTAAAACAAAATTTTCCGTATCAGCCAACGCTAAAACAGGACATTTTTTTTCAAAAAATAGCCGATTTTATTACCAATGAAAACGATGATGAGATATTTCTGCTAAAAGGATATGCCGGAACCGGAAAAACTACCGTTATTGCAACCATCGTGAACCAGCTGAAAGACGTTCACAAAAAATATGTATTGCTGGCGCCCACAGGACGTGCGGCAAAAGTGATCTCAAATTATTCCCATAAACCGGCATTTACCATTCACAAACGAATTTATTTCCCTAAAAAGGGTAGTGGTGGTGGCGTTAGCTTTACGATGCAGCCCAATAAATTCAAGAACACCGTTTTTATTGTGGATGAGGCCTCCATGATTTCGGATACCAATTCCGATTCGGGCCTGTATGAAAACGGTTCGTTATTAGATGATCTGATACTCTATATCTATTCCGGCCATAAATGCAAAATGATATTGGTGGGCGATACCGCACAGCTGCCTCCGGTACACATGGATGTCAGCCCGGCTTTGAATATGGATACGCTGTCCATGAATTACAGTATGGAAGTACAGCATATCGAGCTGGATGAAGTAATGCGTCAGGAAGAAAAATCCGGTATTCTATACAATGCAACCGAACTGCGGGAAATACTGAAATCCCAGTTTATGGATTCCTTTAAGTTTCAGCTAAGGGGCTTTAAAGACATTGTACGCCTGGAAGACGGTTATGATATTCAGGATGCCATTCAGCAGGCCTACAGCAATTACAGCATTGAAGACACGGCTTTTATTGTGCGTTCCAACAAAAGAGCCAATCAGTACAACCAGCAAATCCGCTTACGGATCCTGGACAAGGAAAGCGAACTTTCTGCCGGCGATTTTATGATGGTGGTCAAGAATAACTATTTCTGGCTGAAAGAAACAGATGAAGCCGGGTTTATTGCCAATGGAGACATCATTGAAATCCTGGAAATCTTTAAGATACAGGAACTGTATGGCTTTAAATTCGCCAAGGTTAAAATCCGGATGGTCGATTATCCCGGCCAGATTCCTTTTGAAACCGTCTTGATTTTAGATACGCTAACGAGTGAATCGCCTTCATTGACCTATGAACAGTCCAACATGCTGTACCAGGAAGTCATGAAGGATTATGAAGAGGAAAGAACGCAGTACCGCAAACTCCAGAAAGTAAAAAGCAATCCGTATTTTAATGCGCTGCAGGTTAAATTCTCGTATGCGATTACCTGCCACAAATCGCAAGGCGGACAATGGAATACGGTGTTTATCGAACAGCCATATTTACCGGACGGTATTAATAAAGATTACATACGATGGCTGTACACTGCCATTACCAGAGCTAAAGATAAATTATATCTTATTGGCTTTAAAGACGACTATTTTGAAAATTGATATTACTTTTAAGACTTAAAACATACTAATTGCACATGAAAATAATAGCTGTAATTCCTGCCCGTTATGCTTCCACACGTTTCCCTGCAAAACTGATGCAGGATCTGGGTGGTAAAACGGTTATTTTAAGAACGTATGAAAGTGCTGTTCAGACCCGATTGTTTGATGATGTTTTTGTAGTAACCGATTCGGAGCTTATCTATGAGGAAATAGTATCCCATTGCGGAAAAGCCATCAGAAGTATCAAAGAACACGAAAGCGGCAGCGACCGTATTGCAGAGGCTATCGAAAATATGGATGTTGATGTTGTGGTAAATGTACAGGGCGATGAACCGTTTATCAATGCGGAACCGTTGGAACAGGTTTTGGATATTTTCAAAAACGATACCGGAAAACAAGTGGATCTGGCGTCTTTGATGCGGGAGATTACCGATAAAAAAGATATTGAAAACCCGAATAATGTAAAGGTTATTGTCGACCAGAAAGGATTTGCCTTATATTTTTCCCGTTCCGTGATACCGTATCCGAGAGAAGAAAATGTAGGCGTACGCTATATGCAGCACATCGGTATTTATGCTTTTAGAAAAGAAGCTCTGCTGGATTTTTACAAATTGCCGATGCTTTCACTTGAAGCTTCCGAAAAACTGGAGCAATTACGCTATTTAGAATACGGAAAACGCATCCGGATGGTCGAAACCAGCCATGTAGGCATCGGGATTGACACTCCGGAAGACCTTGAAAAAGCCCGGAAAATGATCCTGTCATAAATAAAAAAAGGAGCGTATGTTATGCTCCTTTTTTTATTCCCTGTTATTTCTTCAGATATTCTCCTGCCAGCGAACCGCCGCCGCCGCAGAAATACATTAGATCATAACGTTCGTTAAACTTAGAAGTAGAAATTACCGCCATATTGTTTTTAACGGATATTGTCATAACCGCTTTCAGATCCGGATTGCTGTCTTTCAGATTCACTTCAATCTGGTTGTTTACCAAAATACCTTTTCCTTTAAACTCACAGCCTTTTTTGGTTGCCGCTTTAAAAGTCACCGCTACATCAAATTCGTTATCCTTAGTATTCGTTAGGGATAATGTCTGGTAATAACCTTTTCCTTCTTCACCCAGGATATAGCTTCCGTTAAGCGATTTCGGCACGATCGGTTTCTCTTTCGAAAGAATGTAATGGGACGCTAATTCCGATTGTATCTCTTTTTTATCCTGATCCAGTATGGCAATGGTACTATCTGTTTTAATCAGATAAAACTCCGTTTGATTGTCTTTAAAAGTAACTTCCACATAAGGACCGTTTAACTTCCATTTCCCTTTTTCTGTTTCGGCAGCTCCTTTGCTATCCTGATACAGTACTGTTTTGGAAACATTTGAATCGTTGTCAAAGGAAAGTGTTGTTTCAATTCCCGGACAATCCGCACATGGTAAAACACCTTCATACATACCCGAAACCGTCCTGGTTACCTGTGTACTGTCGGCTTTAGGTGTTTCAGCTGCCATTGAATCCGTTTTTTTACATGCTGTAAATGACAATAAAGCAACTATTGCTAATGTAGCTAAAGGTTTGTTTATCATAATTTCATTTTTTTATTGTTATTTACAAAACAGTATCAAAAAGCTTACCAAAGTGGTGTTTTTTATGATGTTTTTTCTTAAAAAAATATCTCAACCCCTTCATACTTCCCACATCACATCAAACTTCTAACCTCATACTTCTAATATCTCACCTCACTTTCCTCCTTTCCAGGTATTTTTGCGCTGCCTGGCTCATCGTTACCAGCGCAGCACCCATCATTATCGCATCTTTGATCACCAGTCTGCCGGCACCGCTTAAATATGGAAATCCGGATTGTGCATCGCCCAGATCGGGAACCCAGGTTTCCGGCGTGGTAATCAGGAAAGACAGCGTTACAAAAGACATTCCAAATGCTAAAAAGCTTCCGAAAGCCGATACTCCGGGTGCAAAAGGATAGAAAGCAATTAAAATCCCGATAGCTACAATTAAGGCACCCAGTCCATAGGAAAATCCGTAAGTATTATTCGCTTCGTGCCAGGCTATATTTTCGGGTTTGTATTCGCCTTCCTTATTCATGTGTGTTTTATATTCAGGAGCTTTATAGGTGTAGAAGAAACTCATTAACGGGCTGTTTGCAGCAAAAGGTACTATGCCGTTAGCTTCATAACGAAAAGCCTTTAGTCCGCCAATCCAGACCAAAACAATAATTAAGCCCAAACGGGTTACATGCATTCCGGTTTCCTGCAGTCTGGCTGCAAAAGCAAATAATTTGTCCATAAATTTTTAATTGATTGTTATGGTACAAAGTTCTTTTAATTCAAAAACAACCGGAATAGATAAATAGCATTAAGGAATGGATAAAAATCCTTTGCGGATTTTCCATTCTTCTTCCCGGAAATGCTTTGGCGACAATCCGATATGCTTTTTAAAGAACCGGCTGAAATAGTATTCGTCTTTAAAACCCAAATCGGAAGCAATAGCTTTAATCTGGGTATTGGTATGCAGTAATTCCCATTTTGCCTTTAAAAGCAGTTTTTCATTTAGCAATGCCGAAACCGTTTTCTGGTAATACTGTTTGGTAGCATTACTGAGTGTCTTAACTGTCACGTTCAGTTTTTCGGCATAAAAAGAAGGCTGATGTTCGGTTTGAAAATGTTCGTTGATCAATGCGGTAAGTGTCGTGAGAAACTCCGGCAGCGGGAGCAGGGCTTTAGCTTCCAAGGCATCGGTTTCATTTTTGAGCCGGGTCAGTTTGATTAAAAAGATTTTCAGATATGAAAAAACCAGCTCGTTTGAAGCCAGTTCCTCTTCTTTTATCTCATTTTGAATATTCTGAAATAAAACCGATAATTCATCGCGTTCTTTCAGCGGAAGCGGAATTTTTGAAGTCGCATAAATATTATTAAAAAGCACACCGTTACAGCCTACCTGATGGTGGTAGGTTTCAATGCAGAAAAAATTGGCATGGAACAACAGCAGGGAAGCTTCCGTTTCACTTTTAGGGTGCAAGGCAAATGCCTGATAGGTATTAAAACAAAAAATCTGATTTTCAGCATATTTTGTTTTCATCAAATCGGTTTCCACTGTTCCATTACCCTGATGTATCCACAGAATGGCAAAATAATTCGTATGCAGCTGCCAGCTTTCCGTTGCTATAGCAACAGCAGAAATCAGGATAGGCGTACTTTCCTTAGAAGCTTTCTTTATTTCCAGATGAATCGGATTGGCCAGCATGATTTATCCTAATTTTTTAATGGTAAACAGCTCGTTATGGTCTTCTACTTTCGGGTACATCCTAACGGAATAATGCGCATTGAACTTCGAACGGTAGGCGGTATTGCGCTGTTTGTGTTCGTCCGTGAGCACCATTGTATTAAACAGGATAAAACCGTTTACATTCAGCAGGAAATTGATGCGGTTGATAAAGAACTCCTCAAAAAGAAAATTCGGCATTACCGTATCCTGAAAAACATCAATAATGATCAGGTCATATTTCTCGCGGGTCTTTAAAACAAATTCAAAAGCATCGTCTATGACCAGTTCCAGGTTGGGAATTTTATCCAGATCAAAATACTTGTTTGCCAGTTCTATCGTTTTCGGGTCTATTTCCACACCGGTTACAGCTCCTTTAAATTTGATTTCATCCACCAGTGTTTTGATCACACTGCCGCCGGCCACACCCAAAACTAAAACCGATTTAAAATTGCGGATTCGCTCAAAACCAATATAATGCAGCCCTTTTCTTAAAATCCGCTGCAAACTTCCATACGAATAGTTCGTATTCTTGGAATCCATAACCAGTTGCCCGTTATTCCAGGTAACTTCCAGATTTTTATTTATTTCCGATTTTTTTTGGTGTATATTTATGGGTATAAAGTAACTCAGCAGCTTTTTAAGTATCATCCATTCACATTTTCTATTCGTAAATATAATGCTATTTTTACACCAAACTTTTTTAAAATGAAACAATTTCTATACAGGTTAATATTCTTTAAATGGATGGGATGGAAGATAAACGGTGCGATTGCTCCGGAAATCAAAAAGTGCATCATGATAGTGGTACCGCATACCAGCTGGCACGATTTCTACCTTGGTGTATTTACCAGAGGAATATTAGATCAGGAAATGAACTTTGTCGCTAAAAAAGAACTGTTTAAATTCCCTTTTGGAGCCTATTTCAGATGGATGGGCGGCGCACCGCTAAACCGTCAGAAAAACGAAAACAAAGTAGATGCCATTGCCAAAGTATTTGAAGGAAAAGAGGTTTTCCGCCTGGCGATCGCTCCCGAAGGAACCCGGAAAAAAGTGACGGAATGGAAAACAGGATTCTATTATATCGCCATGAAAGCCGGTATTCCGATAGTCCCGGTTGCTTTTGACTATGGCAAAAAAGAAGTAAAAATTGCCGCACCGTTTTATCCGACCGGTGATAAAGAAAAAGACTTTAAAGCATTACAGCAACATTATAAAGGAGTCATCGGGAAAATTCCAAAATACAGCTTTGTACCGGAAGCATAATTAAAAAAAGAAATTGATTGCCGGACTTTTTATTTCCGGTTAAGAAGTTTGTTAATGGGGAGGGCTTTATAGTTCGAAAGAAATTGATCTCTTTAAAACTATAAAGCCCCGAATAGCTGGTGAACAGCTTTACGATAACAAAGTTTACTAAACAGAAACCGCTTGTTAGAGCCGGTATACCTAAAACTCCACATCATCTGCTACGTTGCCTCCTTGTTCAGCAGCAAATTTTTCGGAATATTCCTTTTCTTTTTGCTCCCTGTAGTCTAAATAATACCGCATTGTTTCGAGCTCTTCGTTAGCAATTGGCATCCATTGCATAGCCACCGACTGAAAATCGCCCAATGAAATCCCGAAATTATCCTGTATCCATTGTGCACCGTCATATCCGTAAGCATAAGCGGCCTGCCGGGCTCCATTGAGCTCTTCATAGAAATAACGGTCTGTTTGCATCTTTTCAAGATTCTTCGAACCTTCTTCGCTTATTACCGCTTTCAGGTTGCCTAATTTCGGATGATCGCCTGCTTCTGCAAAATATTGCCCAAAAATTGTAACTACCTCATAGGTGCTGTCTTCCTGCATTCTTGCTCCCCAAAGCGCAGAGGCTTCTTCAAAAACTGCCTTTTCAATTCCCAATACTTTCAGGATTTCGTTTTGGTCAACTCCGGATGCCATTTTTGAAGCAATAGCCGCATAATCATACAATGTAACCCCGTGAATGGGTTCTAATAATGGATTACTCATAATTTTCTGTTTTGTATTCGTTTAATAATCGGGTATAAAATTTTTCGTGTTCTTGCTCCATATCCGGATTTATTTTGTTCCATTCATCAAACATCGCCCGTAAATAATGTTGGTATAATTTCGGAGCTTTGTCTTTCAATTCCTGCCATTGCTTCTCTAAATCCTCCATTTGTGCTGTTTTTTGCTGAATACTGTTCGGATCATTTTCGAAAATAATGTTCAGCGTTAATTGGTGTTTTTGCTGATGCAGTTCTTCCATCTTTTCAGGAATTTCATAATACTCTTTCAACAAATGCGCTGTTCGTTGTTCGGCAAGGCTTCTTCCCAGATGTTCCAGCATTTTTGCCTGCGAGCTTGGCTCAAAAGTATTCCGGGTACTACAGGCGGGACAAGTGATATAAGCGGTTGTAAAATAGATTTTTTCAATCGGGACAGGACTTCCGCATTGTGTACAGCGAAATTGATCTTTGATGGTTTCGTACTCGTCTAAAATTTTCTGGTATTTCACTTCATAATCTTCCTGATCGGTACTGTCTATTCTTTCCCGGCAGTCCTGATACAATTCCTCTAACTGATAGAATCTGTCGTAACATTCGGTTCTGAATTCAAGGTAGGTTACAAGATCATCTTCATCGTAAGGAAAATACGTTATTTTTTCCTCCTTCACTTCACGGGCTTTTTTTACAATGTTTTCCATCTGACCTAATACGGCCGATTTCATCCTTAAATATTCCCGTCTAAACTGGCCGGTATCGGAATTGTTTATCGTTATCAATTCCGGAATAGAGGCTTCTGTAAACTCTTTGAGCTTGCCTTCTAATTTACTTATGAAAATAAAAAATCGTTCCTGGGTTGCTTGCATGATCATGTATAATTTAGGAGTTATCCTCTTTTTTAATATTAATTCCATCCGATATTTTTACGGAGAGAAACGTAAAGCCACAATAAGCACAGTGGGTTAATCCGTCATCTTTTGCTCTTCCGGCTCCGCAATTGGGGCAGGTTCTTGTCGCTACTTTTGCAGCTTCATCCACAAAATCGCCTCCGTACGATTTTTGTTCTTTGGCTTTCTGCTTCATTTTCTCTAAAATGGAAAGTGGTTTTTTCTTTTCTTCCATAACCTTATAATTTATCAATCAACTCCGTTTTTTTGGCTTTGTATTCTGTTTCGTCAATTAATCCGCTTTCAAAAAGTGTTTTGAGCTTTTGCAGCTTTACCGTAATGTCCTCTTGTGCGGCTGGCGGATTCATTTGCTGCTGCATTTGGTTCATCATCATCCCGGCAATCATTCCGCTTGTCGTGCCTTCATTGGCAATAGTGCCTTGTTGCCCGATAGCCTGTGCCGTACTGAACCGGGTAAATTTATCCATATCGGTTACCATGTTCATATTCGTGATTTTATCATAATGTGCCGAAACTTCGTCGGGCAGGGTAACGCTGGTAATCGTAAACGTGATTAAATCAATACCGAATTGAGCAAAATACGGCTTTAAAAAAGGTGTTATTTTTCCGCCTAATTCCGTTACATTTCCGGCGATGTCTTTTACAGCAATATTTTCCTGCGCTAAAACCTCGCCGAATTTCGGAGCAATAAAATCTCTTAATTCGTATTGCAGTTCAAAAATGGTAAAGGTCCGGTAAGAACCTGCATACTGACGAAAGAAGGTTTCGAAATCCTTTATCTGAATATCAAACGTTCCGAAAGCCCGGACACGAACCTGTCCAAATTCAGGATCCCGCATCATAATCGGAGCAGGCGTACCCCATTTGTTGTTCACAAACTGACGGGTGTTTACAAAATAAATATCGGCTTTAAACGGACTTTGAAAGCCATATTTCCAACCTTTTAAGCGACTTAATACCGGAATATTTTCAGTACTTAAAGTATGTAGTCCCGGTTGAAAAACATCGGCTAGTTGTCCTTCGTTCAGGAAAACAGCAATTTGCGATTCCCGGACCGTGAGCTTTGCCCCGTTTTTAATCTCTTTGTCGGTGTCCTCAAACTTCCACATCAACAGATTCGGATCCGGTGTGGCAGCTTCAATAATGTCAATGAATTGTGATGTTATCATACGCTATTAGTGTTACTATGTTTGTATTACGTAGCACGTTTCTTTCGGGGGGAAAAATAGGGGGAAGGGGAGATTAGTGAGAACCTGAAACTTCACAGACAAGATTTCGTCTGCAGTCTTCAATTCACTGTGACTAAATTACGAAAAAAAACATTCCGTTGCAAAATACTTCTCACAAATCCGGAAACCAATAACAGCAGGCCGATTCACTTAAAAAGACTGTATATCATTTTTTTTCAAAAAAATAAAACCAAACCTTTTACTATTTCGTATATACCTGTATTAATCAGAATATACGATTATGAAAGTCCGGTTATCAGTATGTATTCCATCCGTATCTTTCTGTTCCTGTAATCAGGATCAGGATATGAATACCTGCCCGTTACCGACAAAAACATACAAAAGAACTTTTTCTTCTTCCGGTAATCTGATGGTTTTAACAGATGTAGGCGCTGCCACATCGCAAACCAACGGCGGTATTATTTTAAGTAACAATTTCCCGGATGCATTTACAGCTACACCGAATATGGGAACAATTGCTATGAGTAACCAGATTAGAATTTATGAACCGGGCACAATGCCTGGGAATCCTGTAGCTATTGCCAGCGAGAACATTACTAAAAAGATATTTATCGCGGAACGATTAGGGAGGAGGAAATGTTCTTTTGTTTAATACACCAATCACGAAGGTGATTATGTACCGGTGTCCAAACGTTTAGAAGCAGGCGTTACTGCTGTTCATTAGATTCGTAAATAAATTGTGATACATTTTGTTTTGGGTTAGTTTGAGGTTAGAACCTCAGTTGCATTATGCGGCTGAGGTTTTTTTATTGTTGTTCATAATTTTTAAAAGTTCCGTCTTTATAAAAAATCACGATGCGCTCTATCGCATCCGGATTATTAAAAATGGGAGGAAGGGCTGTTTTTTCGTTTCCGGAAACCTCTTGTCCGGAAAATGTTGCCGTTGAAAATAAATCCGGTATATTTTCTTCTACGGCATATTCCTGTATCGTTGCCGTATTAATAGCATCCGATTTTGGAAAAGTACCCTTGCCGTTAAGAATCCAGTATAAATCCACTTCCGGGAAAAACTCAATAATTTTTAAGATAAAATCAAGACTCGGTTTGTTTCTGCCGGAGAGCAGGTGAGACAAACCGGAACGCTGCACACCGATCTTATCGGCAAACGAAGAAGCAGATAAACCATAATAATCCAGTATTATTTCCAGTCTTTTAATAAAATCATCTGTGTTTACCATTGTAAAAAAATATTTCAATTTGCAATATTACAAATGTAAACAAATAGTTCTATCCAAACAACTTTACAACTGTAAACAATGTTTATATGATTAATATCTAACTTCATATATCACACATCAAACATTTGATAATAAGAAAAATATGAATTTAATTAACATACTGCTAAAATAGTTAGAACTACATTCTGACTCCTGTAAACCCGGTGTTTACAGGGATAACATAAATACATATTTTCTGTGTTTACAATTGTAATTTAATAGATGTTTACTTTTGTAAATAGAAAATAGTTACAAATGGAATTTCATAAGATATTCGAATCAAACAAAGAACAAAGCCTGTATGGCCGTTATATCACCAACACCCATATCGAACCGTTACTCACAAAACTGGGCAGTGATTTTACGGTTAGCAGTAGCGGAAAATCCGTAAACGGATTACCTATATATACTATTAAGGTAGGCAGCGGTTCCGTAAAATTGTATATGTGGTCACAGATGCACGGAAACGAGTCCACGACCACCAAAGCTTTATTTGATTTATTAAACCTGTTAAACAGCGAATCGGAGCTGGCGCTTTCCTTTAAAAATGCCTTTACCTTTTGCATTATCCCGATCTTAAATCCGGATGGCGCGGCAGCCTATACCCGTGTAAACGCCAATGAAACAGACCTGAACCGGGATTCTGTTGCGCTGAGTCAGCCGGAAAGTAAACTGTTACGCCAGCTATATGAAGAATTTCGGCCTGATTTTTGCTTTAACCTGCACGACCAGCGCACGATTTTCGGAGCCGGTCCGGAAGGTAATCCGGCAACAGTCTCATTTTTAGCACCTTCTTATAATGAAGAACGGGAAATTAATGAGGTCAGACAGCAGGCAATTAACGTTATTGCTGCAATGAATGCCGAATTACAGAAACATATCCCCAATCAGGTAGGACGCTTTGATGATTCCTATAATATTAACTGTATAGGCGATATGTTTCAGACACTGGGAACGCCGACGATCCTTTTTGAGGCAGGGCATTTCCAGCAGGATTATGAAAGAGAAGTGACGCGGAAAATGATTTTTATCGCCTATTTAGTTGCATTGCTAACCATTTCAAAAAACGAACATGTTAGCAATAAAACGACAGAATATTTCGATATTCCTCAAAATAAGATAGTTTTTTTTGATTTTATTTACAAAAATATCAAAACAGATTGTGCTGGTAAACAAAAAATTACTAATTTTGCCGCCCAATACAAAGAAATCCTGGAGGACGGAAAAATTAATTTTCAGGCATTCATTTCAGAAGCAGGTGCGTTATCGGGTTATTTTGGACATCAGGAATATGATTTCAAAAATAAACCAATTACAAACGATAAAGGAACCACACCCGCAATTAATGACAACGCAAATTTTTTAGTAGATAAAAACGAGAAAATTGTTAATGGTTTGCTAAAAAAATAATAATTCGGTAATTATACTGAATAATTAGTGTTAATTTGTCGTAGATTTGCATTTTAAATATAAATAGATAAATATAACTTTATGAGTAAGTTTCGTTTGGATGAAGTAGATCATCAAATTTTAGATATGTTGATTGATAATACGAGAGTACCTTTTACAGATATTGCTAAAAAATTGTTGATCTCAGCAGGTACTGTACATGTGAGAGTTAAGAAAATGGAAGATGCAGGAATTATTCAAGGATCTTCATTAACGTTAGATTACGAAAAATTAGGATATTCTTTCATCGCTTACGTTGGGGTTTTCCTTCATAATACTTCTCAAACTAAATTTGTACTTGAGAGAATTAACGAAATTCCTTTTGTTACTGTAGCACACGTAACTACAGGAAAGTTTAATATCTTCTGTAAAATCAGAGCAAAAGATACCAAACACGCTAAAGAAGTTATCTTTATGATTGATGATATTGATGGTGTTTACAGAACAGAAACCATGATTTCATTAGAAGAAAGCATTAACGACAAGAAACGTTTAATGCACACTATCTTTAAAGATATGTAATCAAAATATTTTATTTTTTAAAACCCTCAGGCGAAAACCTGAGGGTTTTTCTTTTTACATTTACGGTACAAAAACAAATTTAACGCTAATGAATCCGACACAACTTGAACCAGGCGAATATGCCGCTTATTATCAAACGTATATTGATGCTTTAGATAAAAATATAAACCTGATAGAAGAAATGGAAATCAGCCTTTACAGCACCATTAAATTCATACAGGACATCCCGATGGATAAATTCGATTATCGTTATGCAGAAGGGAAGTGGACCATTAAAGAGATTATACAGCACATTATTGATGCCGAACGTGTTTTTGCTTACAGAGCGCTGCGCTTTTCAAGAAGCGACCAGACGCCTTTGCCCGGTTTTGAAGAAAATGAGTATGCCGAAGTGGTAAATCCAACCGCAAACAAACGCCATTTAAAAGATTTGCTAACCGAATTAACCCTGGTGCGGCATGCAACCATAGCACTGTTTAAAAGCTTTACACCGGAAGATCTTTTAAAATCTGGTATCGCTTCCAATAACAATATGTCTGTAAGAGCAATCGGATTTGTGATTATCGGACATCAGAACCACCACATCAGCATATACAAAGAACGTTATCTTTCTTAAACCTATAAAAAAAGCCTGTAAATACAGGCTTTTTTGTTGTTTATTTTTGTTGGTACAAATGATTCTTTAACAGGTAAGAAGCGGTCTGGTAGTATGAAACGCTTTCATTTACCAGATCCTGGCGGATTTTCTCAATCGGTTTCTGCTCATAATACAGCTGGAATTCTTCGCCAACACCCGCTTTAGGATCTAAAGTCAGCGAGAATTGTTTTACTTTCTTAACCGGAGAAATGATGGTCATCACATTGTCCTTGATAAAGCCCAGATCCTGATACGTTGCCATAAAAGCTCTTGGTTTATAATCGGCCTGAAACACATCCTGACCAAAGAACTTGCTTTGATAGCTAAAGTTAAGCATTCCCATTAAGGTTGGCATAACATCAATTTGCGACATTAATACCGTATGTCTGGACGGTGTCACAAAACCTGGCGCATAGATCATCGCCGGAATGCGGTATTTGTCTACAGGAAGTTCCGTTTTTCCGGAGCTGGAAGCGCAATGGTCGGCTACAATAACAAAAATGGTATTGTTAAACCAGGGCTGTTTTTTTGCATTGTTAAAAAACTGCTTCATGGCAAAATCGGTATATTTCACACCACCTTCTCTTTGCTTGGAATTGGCCGGAATATCAATCCTGTTTTCCGGATACGTAAAAGGTCTGTGGTTACTTACGGTCATAATATGATTGAAGAAAGGCTTGTTTTCTTTCGCCTCTTCATTCATTACCTTGATTGCTTTTTTAAACAAATCTTCATCACAAACGCCCCAAATATTCTGAAACGTTATTTCTTCCGGTGTAAATACCTTTTTATCTACAATATCATAGCCGTTTCCTCCGAAAAAGTCCTGCATATTATCAAAAAAAGCATCTCCTCCGTATAAATATTTTACAGTATATCCTTTTTGTTTAAATACATAACCGGTTGAAAATTTATCTTTATTGTCTTTTCGTTTTACAACACTTTCCCCGGCTGTTGGCGGAAGGGATAAGGTTACCGCTTCCAAACCTCTAACGGTTCTGTTTCCGGTGGCATACAGGTTGGTAAACATCAGACTTTGCCCGGCTAAGGAATCCAGGAAAGGCGTGATACCCTGCTCATTTCCGTAAAGTTTCATAAACTCGGCACTTAAGCTTTCTACGGTAATCAAAACAACATTTTTATGTATTTCAGCACCTTTACCGGTAATTTGTCTTGTGGTAGTATTGCCGGTTAAATCCGGAATTTGTTTTTGAAGCAGCGCTAAAGCCTCATTTTCCGGCAATGTATTGTAAAATTTAAAGTAATCCAGCTCACTATTCATAAAAGCCAGGTAAAAACGGTATACACCATTTGCCTGCAATTCGTTGGTAAAAACGTTTTGTGATTTCTCCTGTTTGGCCAAAAACGGAATTGCCGCCAGAGAAATCAGAAACAAAACAGCATAACCGCCGGTAATCATTAACTTTTCAGTAAAAGTAGGCAGGTTGCTTAAATATACTTTTGATCTTTTAACAATGATATATGTCGACAATAAAGCAGCGATTCCAATCCCGATAAACAACGGAACAACCGGGTAAGATTCCATGATATTCCCGATTACCGTATTGGTATATACCAGGTAATCAACCGCTATAAAGTTATATTTTACCCCAAATTCATTCCAGAAGAAGAATTCGCTGACCGCATTCTGGATGATACACAGTACGAAAATAAACAACGTAATGGAAAACAATGCCAGACGCAGTTTATGACGGTATTTCGGTAAAAACAATAAAGCCCCGAACAATACTGTTTTTAAAGCGACGAAGCTGATCCCGATTTCCGGTAAAACACCGCCGTATTCGTTTAAAATAGTATTACAGAAACTAACATAACCCAAAAGTGCTACTAATCCCGCAAAAATAAGATACCCCCATGGTTTGTAATATTTTGAATCCGAAAGAAACAACAGGTAAATCCACAGAAAGGCACTGGCGATCACGAATACAAAAAAATCAGAAACAATTCCGAATGTAAATATTTTCAGCACATCCAGAACGCCAAAATGAGATTGGGTGATCGGATGAAATAACAATACTATTCTTAAAATAACACTTACAGTGATGTAAAATATTGCTAAATTATAAAAGGGGGCAATTTTTTTAACAATTGTAGACATAAATTGGTTTTTTGGCAAAAATATAAAAAAAGGAATGCAATATTAATAAATTTTTGGAAGGATTATTTTTAAAAATATATATTTTTGCAAATTATAATTACACTTACTCAGTTTACCCATAAATATTAATGAAATACATTCACTTTATTGTTAATCCGATTTCAGGAAAAGGCAAACACAAAATAAGAAAAGAGGATCTGGAAGCATTCTTCCCGTCAAATGAATATAAGATTGTTGTTGATTATTCCGAATATAAAAAACACGCTATCGAATTGACGAAGAATGCCGTAGCTAAAAATCCGGAAATGATTGTAGCCTGCGGCGGTGATGGAACAATACACGAAGTAGCATCCGGACTGGTAAACACCTCAATTGCATTGGGTATTTTACCGGTAGGCTCCGGTAACGGACTGGCTTCCAACCTGAGCATTCCTAAAGACTTTGAAAAAGCAATACGGATTATCAAGCAGGGAAATGAATCGGCTATAGATGTAGGTTCGATCAACAATCATTATTTCTTCAGTAATATGGGGCTTGGAATAGATGCCTTAATTATTAAGAAATACGAAAACATGCCCACCCGTAACCTTTCTACCTATGTAAAGGCTTCTTTGCAGTCGGCTATGGGTTATAAGGCCAATAAAGCGATCGTACATTGTAACGATACCGTTTTTGAGGTAAATCCGATGCTTTTGTTTATTTCCAACTCCAATGAAATGGGATACAACATGAGCCTTACGCCAAAAGCAAGCCTTCAGGATGGCTGGTTAGACCTGTTGGTCGTATCCAAATTGAATATTTTTGAGCAGCTTTATTTCGGTTCGTTAGTACTGATGAGCAAAACAGAAAAATTCAAAAAGGCAAACAGCCAGCTTGTAAAAGAGGTTAAAATTGAAATGGAAAATAAGGATAGTATTGCCATGCAGCTGGATGGTGAATATTATGAATCAAAAACCAATATCTTTAAAATAAGCATATTGGAAGGATCACTTAAAGTTGTAAATTAATTATGAATCAGGCGCATTTACACATGATCGTCAACCATTTCCCGATTATTGGAAGCATCTTCGGGGCAGGTATACTTATTGCCGGTTTAGTATTCAAAAACAAATCCATTCAGTACACAGCGTTTGTGTTACTGGCTATAGCAGCAATATTCGGACTGGTATCCATGAGAACCGGAGAAGGAGCGGAGGAGATTGCAGAAAACCTGGGCATCAGCCGCAGCATTATACACGAACATGAAGAAATCGCTGAGAAATTTATAATCCTGTTGTATTTAACCGGAGCTGTGGCTATTTTAACATTGATTACCTCTTTAAAGAACCATGCTAAAGCCAAAGTTTTTACCTATATAACCTTATTTTTAGCGATTGCAACAGCTGTTTTATCCAAAAGTGTAGGCACTACCGGCGGGGAAATCCGCCATACAGAAATCAGGGAAAACAACGCGCAAAACCCTGTAAATTAAGTAGCTGACAACAGTTTAAAAAAGTACTTCAAAAAATATTTTATTCAAAAAAGTTATAAAAAATTAGGAAACTATTTTTTTTTGACTTTAACTTTGCAACACAAAATAGAACAGAAAAATGTTTTTAAACCAACTACATCATCATCATTATACCTCCGCTCAAGCGAAGTGATAATGATATGTGTATAAACCATATATTTTTTAAACCCGTTTGAGTACATCAAACGGGTTTTTTATTTCCGATACCTTTCGTTGTACTCAGGCACATTCTCCAAACTAAAAAAATGAGTACATTAAAAATTGCCATCCAAAAATCCGGCCGATTAAACGAAGACAGCCTGAAACTGCTTCGTGATTGCGGTATCTCCATCAGCAACGAGAACGACCAGCTAAAAGCCGAAGCAACCAATTTTCCTTTGGAAGTGCTATTCCTGCGCAATGCCGACATTCCTCAATATCTTTTGGACGGAGTCGTGGATATTGCCATCGTGGGAAGCAACCTTTTAATCGAAAAAGGCCCGCAGATTCCGATACTGGAAAAATTAGGCTTTTCAAAATGCCGGGTTTCGGTAGCAGTGCCGAAAAATTTCACCTATGCATCGTTATCTGACCTCCGGAATCTGCGCATTGCCACCTCTTATCCCGAAACGGTTAAAGCCTATTTTGAAACACAGGAAATCCCTATTGCCCTGCACGAAATATCCGGCTCGGTAGAGATTGCGCCCAATATCGGCCTTGCTGATGCAATTGTAGATATAGTTTCCACCGGCAGCACCCTTTTTAAAAATAACCTGAAAGAAGTCGCCGTAATCCTGAAAAGTGAAGCCGTTCTGGCCGTTTCACCGGCTATCCCGGAACAGCAGAAAAAATTGCTCGAACGCTTCCGGTTCCGGGTGCAATCCGTACTGAAAGCCGGCAAGCTGAAATATGTGCTGATGAATGTTCCTGACGAAAAAATACAGGCAATCAGCGAAATCCTTCCGGTACTCAAAAGCCCGACGATAGTGCCGTTAAATCAAAACGGCTGGAGCAGCGTACAATCGGTTATCGATGAAGCCCAATTTTGGGAAGTCATCGACAAGCTAAAAGAAATAGGAGCAGAAGGAATATTGGTTTGTCCTATTGAAAAAATGGTCGTTTAACATTTAAAAAACTAATTATGAACACACTATTGTACCCGTCACGCGAAATATGGGCCGATATCCTGAAACGTCCCGTAGCGCCTTTTGAAAATATCGAAGCTACCGTAAAACAGATTTTTAAAGAAGTCACCGCAAAAGGAGATGCAGCTGTTATAAAATACACCCATTTCTTCGATGATGTCCGTTTAACCGATATTCAGGTTGCCGAAGCAGAAATAGCAAAAGCCGCAGCATTAGTCCCGGAAGCGCTAAAAACGGCAATTCAGGAAGCCAAAAGAAATATCGAAAGCTTCCACACGGCACAAAAAACGGAAACTATAGCGCTGGAAACAACGGCAGGAGTCCGCTGTTGGATTAGCAAAAAGCCTATTCAGAAAATCGGGTTATACATTCCGGGCGGTTCAGCTCCTTTGTTTTCTACCGTTTTAATGCTGGCTGTGCCGGCTGCGATTGCCGGTTGTAAGGAAATAGTACTCTGTACGCCACCGGATAAAAACGGACAGATAAATCCGGTCATTCTTTATACAGCCGGTATTTGCGGCATTACCACCGTTATAAAAGCCGGCGGCATACAGGCGATTGCCGGCATGACGGTTGGAACAACCGCTATTCCCAAAGTATATAAGATTTTCGGACCGGGTAATTCGTTTGTAACCGGAGCAAAACAATATGCCGCACAATTGGGAACAGCTATCGACATGCCGGCAGGACCATCGGAATTGCTGGTATTTGCCGATGAAAGTGCCAATATTCAATTTGTAAGTGCCGACTTGCTGAGCCAGGCAGAACACGGATCGGACAGCCAGGTTGTTTTGGTTACCACCACACTGGAAATAGCAGCGGCAGTAAAGAAAGAAATCCAAAAACAACTGACCCGGTTACCGAGAAAAGCCATCGCGGAGCGGGCATTGCAAAATTCACGGTTTATCGTTGTTGAAAACAATGCAGTCGCATTGGAATTAATCAACGAATATGCACCGGAGCACTTAATTATCTGCAGCCGTCAGGAAGCTTTTTTTACCGAAGGGATTCAAAATGCAGGCTCCGTTTTTTTAGGCAATTACAGCCCGGAAAGTGCCGGAGATTATGCCTCGGGAACAAATCACACCCTGCCCACGAATGGTTTTGCAAAATCATACAGCGGTGTTAATCTGGACAGCTTTTTAAAATCGGTTACTTTCCAGAAAATAAGCCCGGAAGGCATACAAAATATAGGAAAAACTATTGAAATCATGGCGGAAGCAGAAGGTTTACAGGCACACAAAAATGCCGTTACCCTGCGCCTTAACGAATTGACAGATGAAAACATTTAATATTGAAAAACTAATCCGGAAAAATGTGTTGCAAATGAAAGCTTATACGGCGGCACGGGATGAATTTCAAAAAACTGCTCCGGAAATGATTTACCTGGATGCTAATGAAAATCCGTTTGACAATGGCGTAAACCGCTATCCGGATCCGCAGCAGCAGGATTTAAAAAAGGCTATTGCCGCTTTCCGGAATGTCAGTGCGGCTGCAATCACTTTAGGAAACGGAAGTGACGAACTGCTGGATTTAATATTCCGTGCCTTTTGTACGCCGGATCAGGACAATATTATAACGCTGCCGCCCACTTATGGCATGTATGAAGTGTTGGCCGGGCTGAATGCCTTAGAAAACAGGACTGTGCTGCTAACGCCGGATTTTCAGCTAAACATACCGGAAATCTTAAACAGGGTAGACTCAAACACCAAACTGCTTTTTATCTGTTCGCCAAACAATCCCACCGGAAATACATTCCCGGAAAAAGCCATTACAAGCCTTTTGGAACAATTTGAAGGAATTGTTGTTCTTGATGAAGCCTATATTGATTTTTCGGAAACCGGAAGCTGGCTGCAAAAAATAGCAGATTATCCCAACCTGATCATCATACAAACCTTTTCGAAAGCATTTGGAATGGCTGGAATACGTTTGGGTGCGGCGTATGCTTCCGAAGCAATTACCGCAATTTTAAATAAAATAAAACCACCGTATAATATCAATACGCTGACTCAGGAAAAAGCATTAACTTTAATTAAAGATACAAAAGTAAAAGACAAAATCACTTTAATTAAAGTAGAAAAAGAGAATTTAATTGAAGTATTACTTCAAGTTGAATTTATTGAAAAGATATATCCTTCGGCAGCAAATTTTATACTGGTACAGGTTGATGATGCCGAAAAAAGATACCGTCAGTTAATCGATAAAGGAATTGTAGTGCGCAACCGGAATAACTATCCGTTATGCCAAAACTGCCTTCGCATAACCATCGGCACAAAAGAAGAAAACAACCAATTGTTAATCGCTTTACAGGAAATGAACAGATCATGAAAAAAGTATTGTTTATAGACCGCGACGGAACTTTAATCCTCGAACCTGATGATTATCAGGTAAACACTTTCGAAAAACTTGTATTCTATCCGGAAGTGTTTCACTACCTCGGTAAGATTGCCACCGAACTTGATTTTGAAATGGTAATGGTCACCAATCAGGACGGCCTGGGAACGGCTGCTTACCCGGAAACCGTTTTCAGTTCCATTCAGGATTTTATCCTTAAAAGCTTTGCAAATGAAGGCATTGTCTTTAGCAATATCTTTATTGACAGGAGTTTTCCGGAACAAAACAGCCCGATGCGGAAACCGAAAACAGGAATGCTGACATCATACCTAGATACTCCGGACTATGATTTAACCGGTTCCTTTGTTATTGGCGACCGGATGACAGATGTGGAACTGGCTAAAAACCTGGGCTGCAAAGCTATTTTTATAACCGATCATGAAACACTGGGCAGTAATGAAGTTGCTGTTCCGAAAGAGGTTTTAGAAAACAGTATCGCCTTGCGGGCAACATCATGGAAAGCCATTTACGAATACCTGAGCCGGTCACAGCGTACTGCCGCAATAACCCGGAAAACAAACGAAACCGATATTACAGTCAGCATCAATCTGGATGGAACGGGGCAAAGCAACATCAGCACCGGAATCGCTTTTTTCGACCACATGCTGGACCAGTTGGCACGTCACGGGCAAATTGATCTTAGTCTGGAAGTAACCGGTGACTTGGAAGTAGACGAGCACCATACTGTTGAAGACACGGCTATTGCGCTGGGAGAAGTTTTTGCCAGGGCTTTGGGGAACAAACTGGGCATAGAGCGCTACGGTTTCTGTTTACCAATGGACGACAGCCTGGCACAGGTGGCAATCGATTTTGGCGGACGAAACTGGATTGTATGGGAAGCGGATTTCAAGCGGGAATATATCGGGAAAATGCCGACAGAATTGTTTTTCCATTTTTTTAAATCCTTTAGCGATGGCGCAAAAGCCAATTTAAATATCAAAGCTGAAGGCACAAACGAGCATCATAAAATAGAAGCCATCTTTAAAGCTTTTGCCAAAGCCATAAAAATGGCCGTAAAACAAGATTTAGAAAAACGAATACTGCCTTCAACAAAAGGCCTCCTTTAAAATGAAAATAGCCATTATTGACTACGGTTCCGGGAATATCCAGAGTGTTCAGTTTGCGTTACAACGACTGGGACACAACGGTATCCTGAGTGCTGATCCGGAAGTTATAGCAACTGCCGACAAAGTTCTGTTTCCGGGTGTTGGAGAAGCCTCCAGCGCCATGAACCGCTTACAAAAAACACAGTTAGACCTGCTCATTCCGCAACTCCGGCAGCCTGTTTTGGGCATCTGCCTGGGAATGCATCTGCTCAGCAAAACTTCCGAAGAAGGCAATACAGCCTGTCTGGACATTTTTGACACTGCAGTTGTCCGGTTTCCAAACACGGTAAAAGTACCTCAGGTAGGCTGGAATACCTTATACAACCTCCGGTCGGAACTGTTTAAAGGCATACCGGAACAGGAATTCATGTATCTGGTACACAGTTATTATGCACCGCTTTCAAAAGAGTGCATCGCTGCTGCAGATTATGGTATTTGCTATTCGGCAGCGTTGCAGCGAGATAATTTTTTCGGCGTACAGTTTCACCCGGAAAAAAGCGGCCTTATGGGCGAAAAACTGCTTTCCAATTTTTTAAAACTATAATTATGAGAATTATACCGGCAATTGATATCATCAACGGAAAATGTGTCCGGCTCACCAAAGGCAATTATGACACTGTCACGGTGTATAATGAAGACCCGCTGGAAGTAGCCCGGAAATTTGAAGATCACGGCATGGAATACCTGCACCTGGTGGATCTGGACGGTGCAAAAGCCGAAGGTATTATCCACTACAGGATTTTAGAAAAAATAGCCACCCGGACCAATCTCAAAATTGATTTTGGCGGCGGCATAAAGTCCGATACCGATTTGCGGATTGCTTTCGAATGCGGAGCACAGCAAATTACAGCAGGAAGCATCGCGATTAAAGCTCCGGAAGTCTTTAAAAACTGGATTGCCTTATATGGTCCAGAAAAAATAATCCTGGGTGCAGATGTCAAAGAAGAAAAAATAGCCGTTTCCGGCTGGCTTGAAGAGAGTACGCAAACCGTTATTCCGTTTTTGCAGGAATACCGGCAAAGCGGTATTTCCTATGTTACCTGTACAGACATTTCACGCGATGGCATGCTGGAAGGTCCTGCTGTGGAGCTGTACCAAAAAATAATAGCATCAGTACCCGACATCAGGCTGATCGCCTCCGGCGGTGTTTCCGGCTATGATGATCTGATCCGCCTGAACACATTGGGCTGTGAAGGCGTTATTATCGGGAAAGCGATTTACGAGAACAGAATCACGTTACGGCAATTGGAACAATTCAATTTATAAAACATGTTAACAAAAAGAATAATACCCTGTCTGGACATTCAAAACGGACGAACGGTAAAAGGCATTAACTTCCTGAACCTGAAAGATGCCGGCGATCCGGTGGCACTGGCAAAAAAATATGCCGAAAACGGGGCTGACGAACTGGTATTGCTGGACATTTCGGCTACAGCCGAAGAAAGAAAAACGATGATTTCCTTAGTACGCCGGGTAGCACAGGCAATTAATATACCGTTTACGGTGGGCGGCGGTATCCGGACCGTGGAAGATGTAGCCGCTTTACTCCAAAACGGAGCCGACAAAATTGCGATCAATTCTGCAGCGATCCAAGATCCGGATAGCATTACCCGATTGGCAGAACGCTTTGGGAGTCAGTGTGTGGTGGTGGCTATCGATGCGGCATTTCAGGATACTAAGTGGCAGGTGTACCGGAACGGAGGAAAGACCGCAACCGGACTGGATTTATTTTCCTGGGCAAAAGAGGCGGTAAAACGCGGTGCCGGCGAAATACTTTTTACCTCAATGGATCATGACGGTACCAAAAACGGCTTTGCAAACGAGGCATTAGCCCGGTTATCGGAATCGTTGCCCGTGCCGGTAATTGCTTCCGGCGGTGCCGGTCATACAGCAGATTTTGTGACTGTATTCCGGTCCGGCAAAGCCGATGCTGCCCTGGCTGCAAGTATTTTCCACTTTCAGGAAATTACAATCCCGGATTTAAAAAAAGAACTCAGAAGAAACGGTATTGCCGTTCGAATTTAACCCGATACAAAACCGAAAATGACACCCGATTTTAATAAAAATCCCGACCAATTGCTTCCGGCCATCATACAGGATGTCCGTACAGCCGCTGTTTTGATGCTTGGCTATATGAATGAAGCTGCCTATACCAAAACGCTGGAAACCCGGAAAGTGACCTTTTTTAGCCGTACAAAAAACCGATTGTGGACAAAAGGAGAAACGAGCGGCAATTACCTGCAGCTGGTATCGCTCCGGTCCGATTGCGATCGCGATACACTGCTTCTAAAAGTACTTCCCGCAGGTCCGGTTTGCCATAAAGGTACCGATACCTGCTGGGGTGAAGCCAATAATCCACCGTTTGGCTTTCTGTCGGTATTGGAACAGACCATAAAAGAACGGCGAGAGCAACCGGAAACCAATAGTTATATCGCTTCCCTGTTTCAAAAGGGAATCAATACGATTGCCCAGAAAGTAGGAGAGGAAGCGGTAGAAGTAATCATCGAGGCAAAAGATGACAACAACATGCTGTTTTTAAATGAAAGCGCCGATTTGCTATTTCACTATCTGATACTGCTTCAGGCAAAAGGATTTCAACTACAGGATGTTGTTGCAATTTTGGAGCAAAGAGCTAAATAATTTTAAAAACAGAAGCAAATAATTTGTACTTTTAAAATAAAAAAATGATTACAAAAGCAGAACTGGAGTTTCTTGTAGCCTTACAAAAAAACAATAACAGGGAATGGTTTGCAGCACATAAAAAAGAGTTTCAAAGCCATGAAAAAAAAGTAAAATCCTTTTTTAAGGAAATCAACGACGACTTAGAAAAACTGGACAGTATCGATAAAATGCAGGTCTTTAGAATTTATAGGGACGTCCGTTTTTCAAAAGACAAATCCCCTTATAAAAATCATTTTAGTGTGGGATTTTCACGAACCAAGCCGTTATTAAGAGGCGGTTATTATTTGCACATCGAACCGGGTGCCAGCTTTATTGGCGGCGGATTCTGGGATCCCAATGCGGAAGACCTGAACCGGATCCGGAAGGAGTTTGAAACGGATGATGAAGAAATCCGCGCTATTATTGCCGATCCTACGTTTCAAAAGGTATTTGGTGAGTTAAAAGGAGATGAACTTAAAACAGCGCCGAAAGGTTTTGACAAGGCACATCCTGCCATCGATCTGATTCGTAAAAAACAATTCCTGGTATCCAAAAGCTTTACCGATCAGGAGGTTATCCATCCCGATTTTAAAAAGGAAGTACTGGCTACCTTTCAGGCCATGCGTCCGTTTTTTGACTATATGAGTGACGTTTTATCGACAAACCTGAACGGAGAATCCCTGTATTAACTGAAATTGGTACGGTTTCTGTAAAGCATTGGTCATTAAAAAAAGAATACGATGAAAAGATTAGCTATTTTAATGCTGGCAATGACTTTATTTGCCTGCAACAGTACTAAAGTGAAACAGGAAACAACAAATAGGGATACCCGTGAGCAGCAGCCGGAACAGGTTTACTTTAAGAGTATCGGAACAGAACCTTTCTGGGCAATTGAAATCAGTGCCCGACAAATTAAGTACACAACACCGGAAAACACGGAAGGCATTGTCTTTGACGGAGTGGAACCGGTGCGGGTAATGGATGCTAATATTAAAAGTTATCATTCCAGATCGAAAGCCGGCGAGATCAAAATGACCATTACACAGGGCAAATGTTCTGACGGCATGTCTGATCAGGAGCACAATTATGCCGTAAAAGTGGCGCTGAAATTAACCGGAGACAAAGATTTCAAAAATCTTCAGGGATGTGGTAATTATATCGTGGATTACCGCCTGCACGATATCTGGGTACTGGAAGAAATGGAAGGGCAAAAAGTAGCCGATTCCGATTTCAATACCCGTCCGAATATGGAAATAAATGCCGCAGAAGCCCGTTTCAGCGGTTCGGCAGGCTGCAACAGGATGTTTGGAAAATTGTTTTCTGAAAGAAACCTGCTGCGTTTTACCGGAATCGGGACTACGAGAATGCTGTGTGATAAAATTTCAAATGAAGCAAAATTCCTGAAAGCTTTAGAAAGTGCAACCGGTTATGAAATAAAAAACAACCGATTATACCTTTCCAATCCGGACGGTATAAAACTGGTTTTTAAAAAAGTAGATTAGTTTTAACAATTTAAAAAACAAACACTTAAATACACTTTATTAAACTTAAACATAAATAAAGTTTTTTATTTACAATAGCAAGCAGATTGGATCGCAACAGCTGATTTTTAATTTTAATTCCTATTTTTGTGAAAATTACCATCAAGGAAATGAAGTTATTAATTGTTGAAGATGAACCCAATCTGCTTGCTGCATTAAGAAAAGGACTTTCTGAAAAGAATCATGATGTAAGTGCTGCCTTAGACGGAACAACAGCCCTGGAAATGATTAGTAATACCAGTTTTGATGTTATCATACTTGATATCATGCTGCCGGATATTAACGGAATTGAGATTTGCCGCCGTTTAAGAGCGGCTGCCAATTATGTCCCTATATTGATACTGACAGCACTGAGCAGCAGTGAAAACATCGTGCACGGTTTAAATGCCGGTGCCGACGATTATTTAGCAAAACCATTTCAGTTTACCGAACTTGAAGCCCGGGTAAATGCCTTGGCCCGCAGAGCAGGACAGGATCAGAAACCCGTTGAAAAAATCATAATTGACGATTTAGAGATCGATCTCCGTTCTAAAACAGTTAAAAGAAACGAAACTTCGATAGTGCTTACTGCCAAAGAGTTTAGTTTATTGTACTATCTGGCAAAAAATTCCGGCACGATCTTATCCAGAGCCAAGATTTTAGATAATGTGTGGAATATCAATTTTGACATGAATACCAACGTAGTTGATGTTTATATTAATTATCTGCGTAAAAAAATTGACCATCCTTATGAGAATAAGCTAATCCATACCATTAAAGGCTTAGGGTATGTTATAAAAGAATAATTATGCAGATCAAAAAGAAGATTACGATCAATTATATTGCCCTTTCCGGATTCAGTACTTTGTTATTATGTACTGTTGTTTTCTTTTTATTCAAACAGAATAATCAGTATTACTTTAGAAAAAGGCTGGAGGACCGGGCTAAAATTGTAGCATCAATCCACTATCAGCACGATCCGTTAAAGGCAAAATATTACCAGGAATTAAAGACAAACGGACTGGAGGAGCTGAAAGAAGAGAAAGAATATGTACTAAAAGTGAATAGTTCCAATTCTTTTGAATACAATACGGATCTGGAGTTACCGGCCGAATTTTATTCTTCCGTGATGAAAAACAATTCCGGATGGATAGAAGAAAACGGCTTGTATTACTACGGACAGATCTTTAATGAGGCCCGTGTAAAATATATGGTTATCGTGTCGGCTAAAGATCTTCGCGGCAGTGCCAGTACTTTATTCATTACCCGTATTTTATTGTTATGCGGTTTGGGGTTTATCATTTTAGCTTATTTTTTCGGGCGTTTTCTGGCTTTACGCGTTATCAATCCGGTTTCAAGGATTACCAGCGAGGTGAAACGGATCAGTGCTTCCAATCTGCACAACCGCTTACCCGAGGTGAATGATTCCGATGAACTTGCCGATCTGACCAAGACGTTCAACGATATGCTTGACCGGTTGGAAACCTCGTTTGAAATACAGGCCAATTTTATCAATAATGCCTCCCACGAATTAAAAACACCTATTACGACCATCATTGCAGAAACGGAAATTACCCTGCTAAAAGAAAGGGGAACCGAAGAATACATCGGCACACTGGAAAACATCCACCATCAGGCTTCCCGATTGAGCAACCTGACCGAAAGCCTGTTAAAACTTACGCAAACCGGTTATGACGGCAAAAAACAGGTACAGGACATTATCCGCGTGGATGAATTGCTGCTGGAAGTGAAAAGTGACCTTGATAAAATTTATCCGGGTAACAGAGTGAGTATTAATCTGAGCGACATTCCGGAAGATGATTCCCTGTTGGTTTTGCCGTGCAACAAGCCTTTATTAGAACTCGCAATAGGAAATATCATTACAAACGGCGTGAAATATTCCGATAATGAGGAAGTTTTTGTAAATGTTACAGCCAATGCGGAACAGCTTAAAATCGTTATTACCGATATCGGAATCGGGATCCCGCCGGAAGATATCCCGTATCTTTATGAGCCATTTTTCCGGGGTAAAAAAGCCTCCCGATATGTGGGTTACGGGCTGGGACTTCCTTTGGCAATGAAAATCATCCGTATGCACAACGGTGAATTATCCATACAATCGGAAGCCGATAAAGGAACCATTGTAAGTATCATTTTTAAAAGATAAAGGCAACATTAGAATTTCTAATGTAAAATCTTAGAATATTCTAATTTTAGTTTAATAAAATTATAAGCTGGGTGCAGTTGTTTTGCTGGTATAAAACATTAAAAATTATACCGATGAACAATATTCTTATTCCTACCCAGTTTGAAAGTGATACTATTGATGCAATCAAAACAGCTATAAAATATGCCGAAAGCAAAAGCTGTACAATTGTTTTAACTACCGTTACAGATGTTCCGGGCTCTATTTATTCCCCGTCATTTTTCCTTCGCACCGCAGTACCGGAAATGACGGAAGCCCAGCACGAATTACTACAGGAATGCAAAAGCATTGTTGCCGCGACCAAAAACTGCCAGCTTAAGGTGCACCATCAGTTTGGTATTTCCGCACCGTTGATTAAGAATCTTCTGGAACATTTTTCGGTAGGATTGGTTATTCTTACCCAATCCTACAAATCCAACACGAATAGAACACAACGTCATTTATTGCAGCTCGTTTCCAATTGCAAATGCCCGATACTGCACATGGGCTACAATAAAGAGGAACGTGATTTTAATAAAGCGCTGTATCTCGAACATACACAAACGAAAATCGGGATTCAGGATCTTCAAAAAATTGTAAGTGAGAAGTTCAGTTTTAAAATTGTAAGCCAGGCATCGGTATTTGAAGAACAAAAACCGGAAGACATTACACCATACCTGTCTGAAACTATCTCAAAAAACAATATTGACCTGTTGGTTGAAACCCGAAAACCCGAAAAAAACCGCTTAAAAAAGAGAACGGATAGCCATGTTAATGAAGTTTTAGGACTTCCGGTACTATCCTTATATGAAGAGAGGGTTTGATTTTATAATCTTAAAAACACAAATGTATGTTACTAAAAAAAAGAGTACCCCTAAAATATATACTGGGAAAAATACGAATGGAATTAGCATTAATTGTATTGTATTGCGTTTCTTTTGAAATTTTCCACCATTATTTCCAAACCGTTCCAACAAAAATTCCAATTGCGATACCGTCAATTATTGGTACGATTATTTCCTTATTGCTGGCGTTTAAATCCAACCAGGCTTATGACCGATGGTGGGAAGCCCGAATTGTATGGGGTGCGATTGTTAATGATTCGCGTTCCTTAATGCGTCAGGTGATCGGTTTTTATAAAGATCCTGATTTTTCAACAAGGGCAAATGATTATAAAGAGCGTTTTGCAAACAGGCAGGCGGCATGGTGTTACAGTCTGGGCGAATCGTTGCGCGGTAAAGATCCGATAAAGCCGATAAAGTCTTTACTGACTGAGGAAGAGCTGCGTTTTGTTAAAAAGCACAAACACGTTCCAAATGCTATATTGATGCTGCACGTAAAGGAGTTAAGAAAAGCCAATGAAGAAGGAAAAATCAATGTGTACCAGCAGGTTGAAATTGACAATACTTTAACCCGACTGTGTGATTCAATGGGGAAGTGTGAGCGTATTAAAAACACCATTTTCCCAACCACATACAGCTTATACATCCGCTTTACGCTGTTTCTGTTCCTGATCTTACTGCCTTTCGGGCTTACTGATTTTCTGGGATGGTTCCGAATTCCGCTGGTAACCACGATTGGTGCGGCTTTCTTCCTGATTGAAAAGATGGCAATACACCTGCAGGATCCGTTTGAAAACCGACCGACCGATACACCAATGATCCTGATTTCCAATACTATTGAAAAGAATCTGCTTCAAATGGTGAATGAATATCGAAACGAGTTTGAGTTTGATGGAGAAGCAACCAAAGAAGAGGTGAATTTAGCACACATACAACCGGTAAAAAATGCCTATTTTGTGTTATAGTAGATAGCAGGCATACCATGAAAAGGGATCGTAAAGATCCCTTTTTTTATTGATTCCCAACAATTAAAGCATTATGCTGCCTGTTATCAATAAATTGCAGCAGCCAGCAACCGGCAAACTAAATTAATAGCTAAAAAATGATAAAAGGGCAGTGAATTCACTGCCCTTTTTGTTATTAATCCAATTCTAATAATTGTACCTGGCTTTTTAACCGCTCGATTAAGACATTCATCATTCTCTTGTTCAGATTGGATGAGTTCTTAATATATACCTGATATTCTTCAACTGTAAAGAGTCCTAAAATCATCCCTTTTAAGGAATTTCTGAATTTAATGTCCCGCTGGATTACATTTTCGATATACGCTAATTTTTTATCCGGGGTTAAGGAAAAGAAAACATTTTTCTGTTTTACAGCATAATTCAGGAAAACCTGAATAAAGAGTTCATTTTGTAATCTTAAAATCGGACGTAAGATTTTGTTTTGAAAAATTTCTTCCGATGAAGATTGCTCTGTGATTGTTCCCAAGGCTTCACCTCTAAGATCAATCAGGAAAGTGTCGCGATTTTCCATTTTTTATTTTAAAGTTAAAAAAAAACCGCTGCGTAATTGCAGCGGTTTTTAATAAGTTATGAATAACGTATTGTTAATTACTTCACTCTGAAAGTTACTCTTCTAACCATTTGACGGGCTACTTTAGAGTCTTTCGCAACAGAGTTGTCTTCACCGTTACCAACAATGGTCATTCTTGAAGCTTCAATTCCGGATTTGGCAAGAATTGTTTTTACCGTTTGTGCTCTTCTGTGTGATAAGTCTTTGTTATAATCTGTATTTCCGATTTCATCTGCATATCCGATTACTTCTGCTTTAGCAGATGGATTTGCTTTTAAGAATTTCGCCAGGAAATCCAATCCTGAAACAGAGTTTGAAGACGGTTGGGTAGAGTTAAAGTCAAAATAAACATTAACATATCCCTGGTTGATCATGTCTTTGATCGTTTCGTTACTCAAACCGGCACCGCTGTTACCTGATCCACCGTAGTTTTTCTCTAAATAGCTTTCCAGTTCGTCCGGAATACCATTGTTGTTTCTGTCAATCGTTCTTCCTTTTGTATCTACTGCAACACCAGGAATAGAGTTTGGTTCTGCATCTAAATAATCCGGCACACCGTCTTTATCAGAGTCATTCATCATGGTTTCCAGATCACCAACTCTTTTTTCCAATTCGGCTAATTTGTCTACTTTGCTTTCTTCATAATACCAGTCGGCATGTTTGGCATTCTTTCCTAAATAGATCGAAAGACCAATAGTAGCATTGTATAATGTTCCGTTAAAACCTCTGTCTTCCGGCGCAATACCGCCATCGAAAGTATTGGACTGACGTACATTGTTAATCATCGAAAAATCGGCATTTAAAGCGATTCTTTCCGATAATTTCACCTGTCCGGTAAGACCGATAATATGGTTTAACATGTTATCCGTTCCTTCAAACCGGTCATTTGTCATAAAAGCATAACCAATACCGGTATGTGCCTGAACGTTTAATCGCTGCGTCCATTCTTCAAAGTTAAGCACACGTCCTAAATTTACAACACCCTGGATATCCGTTCTGTAATATTTACCATCAAAAGAAGCACTTTTTGAAGCGTTCTCAAACTGGTCGTATCCAACATCAACTTTTAAACCGAATTTGTTGTTGAACATATAACGTACTCCAAGGTCAGCATGAAAAAGATTGTAATCTTTAGTATAGTAACCGGTAGTAAGGGGAGTAGTAGGTTTACTGATTCCTCCGTTAATGTCGATAGACCATTTGTTAAAACCTGGGGTTTCCTGAGCTGTAGCAGTACCTAAAGAAAGTACCGTTACGAATAAAGGCAGCATAATTCTTTTCATATGTCTTTACTTTTTCATTCAACGATAACCGCTGAATATTCTTATTTATTTAGGGCAAAGATAGGGAGATTGGCCGGGCTTAAAGTGTTTAAAACAGTACCTTTGCCTTGAAAACTGGGCTTTTGCGTTCATTATTCTTCAAAAAAAGTATCTTTTTTTTGCTGATTTTTTCACATACGGAACTTAAAAATGTATTTTTATAACAAAAAAAAGCTGAATATTTACAGCATACATAATTCTAACTTTATGAGGAATTCTAACATTTTTTTAACAGTTGACGCGGTAATCGTAAAAAAAACACCGGCCAACGACTACCTGCTTTTAATTAAAAGGAACAACGAGCCCTTTCAAAACTGCTGGGCACTGCCCGGCGGCTTCGTCGATTTAAACGAAGATCTTATGGCAGCAGCAATACGGGAACTTTATGAAGAAACGACGATTGCGGTAACGCAGCTGGAGCAGATTGGTGCTTTTGGCAAGCCTTTCAGAGATCCCCGAAATCATGTGGTTTCGGTAGCCTATTATGGTGAGGTAGCGGAAGATACGATCGCTATTGCAGCCGATGATGCCCGGGAGGCAAAATGGTTTTCAATAAAAGCGCTTCCAAAATTAGCATTTGACCACGAAGAAATAGTAAATTTGGCGCTTCAAAAGTTTACTATATGAAATATCAAACGAGAAAATGGGTAAAACCAGAAGACTTGAATGCTAACGGAACCTTATTCGGAGGAATGCTTTTATCATGGATTGATGAGGAAGCAGCACTTTTTGCGATCATTCAGCTAAAAAACAACAAGATTGTAACCAAGTTTATGTCGGAAATCAACTTTATGAGTTCGGCAAGACAAGGGGATATTATCGAAATCGGTATCGATCTTGTAAAATTCGGAAGAAGCTCCATTATAATGAAGTGCGAAGTGCGTAACGTAATGACCAAAGAAACCATTATCACGGTTGATGCCATTACTATGGTAAATCTGGACAGCTTTGGGCGTCCGGCTCCCCACGGAAAAACCGAAGTAGAAATTATATAGGGTTTATTCCCCTATATAATTTTTATTATTAGACGGTAATTCAAATATCTCCAAATCAAAATAGTCTACAGCCGCAATGATGTGGTCAAAAATATCGGCCATGATATGCTCATAATTGATCCATCTTTTATCGGATACGAAAGCGTATATTTCTATCGGAATACCTTTATCTGTAGGCTGTAAATGACGTACCATCAGGGTCATTTCCTTATTGATACCGGCATGACTTTCAATATAACTGGTCAGGTATTTACGGAACAATCCTAAATTTGTCAGGTTGCGGCCGTTAATTGCCAGTTCTTTATTGATGTTGTTATTCGTGTTGTATTTTTCAATATCCGACTGCCTGTGTTCGATATAGGACGTAATCAGCTGAATCTTCTTAAAATGGTCTATTTCATTCGCATGAATAAAGCGGACACTGTTTTCTTTGATCAGGATATGACGTTTAATTCTTCTCCCGTTTGAGTTCTGCATTCCTCTCCAGTTCCGGAACGAATCGGAGATAAGGCTGTAAGTAGGAACTGTTGTTGTGGTATTGTCAAAATTTTTGACTTTCACGGTAGCCAGATTGATTTCAATAACATCACCGTCGGCTCCAAATTTATCAATCGTGATCCAGTCGCCAATACGAACCGTATCGTTAACGGTCACCTGAATACTGGCCACCAGACCCAATATGGTGTCCTTGAAAATTAAGATGATAATCGCCGAAATAGCCCCGAAAGTCCCTAACAGCGTTTTGAAGTTGGTATCGAAAAGGATCAATACCAAATACGTAATGGCATAAACCCAAAGGATAATCATGATTACCTGGGTATAGCTGTCTATCGGTTTGTCGCTAAACTTGGGTTTTTCTTTCAGGTAGTCTTTCAGGGAGTTAAAGATACTTCGGATGATCCACAGCGAAAGGAAGACCATATAGGTTTTTACGCCTTTTCCGAAAAAGCTCTCCCAGTAGACAAAGTTTTTTAGGACAACCGGAACAACTTTGCTGATAAAGTACAAAGGAACCAGATGGGCAACATATTTGGCTGTTTTATTGGCAACCAAAAAGTCGTCAAAACTCGATTTTGTTTTTTCTGCGATTATCGCCAGAATGATAATCAGTATTTTTTTAAAGATATAATCTAAAATATAAGCCACAACAACGAGGACAATTATATTAACTGCCAGGTTAAGATAACTTGCCGTAGTATCACTGAAATCAAGGTTTTTCAGGATTTTATATGCCCAATTAAAGATTTTCATATTTTAAAATTACAGAATTTTTTTCTCAATATAAAAAGTACCGAAAGGAATTACCGATGCAATACAAACCTGGAAGTATTTTTTAAACGACCAATTCTCTTCCATTTTCAGCATACTGGCAATTACAATATAACCGATAAACAGTAATCCGTGTGCCATTCCAACGAAACGAACCATTTCCGGTTTGTCATACATATATTTTAGAGGCATGGCCACAAACAACAGGAGCAGGAGGGATATCCCTTCCAGAAAAGCAATAATTTTAAAAAAACGTAACATCTGTGATTATTTAAGGGGTTGATTATAAACGAAATACCGGTTTTATTGAAAAGCCTTCAAAAAACGCTCAAAATTAGCCCAAAAGTAAGTTAGAAAAGAAGAAAATTCGTTAATTATTCACTAAAATACATAAAAAAACTGCACTTAAAAAAGTACAGTTTTAGCGTATTTTACAGGCTGTTTTTAGTTTAGAATGCTAAAAACGCTTTGTTATATTCTCTTAAATCAGAAATATTGTTTTTGTTTTTCAAATCTGCGAACAGGGAGATCAAATATTCCAAACTTTCTAAATCTGTTTCCTCAGCTTTCACATTTTCCGATTCCGTTTCCAACTCATCTTCTAAAGGTTCATCATCCGGGATTGTAATTAAAAATGCGCCGTTTTCTTCAACATGTTCGTAAGCTAAACGTATCGCTTTAACTAAAACCGGGTTTTGTTCTTCAAGAGCAAACTCCCGTAATTTTTTTAAATCTTCAATTAAAGTTTCGGCGTTGAATCCTTTTTTGAATAAATCAAGCTGGATTTTATTGATTAGTTTTTGTGCAGTTGGATTTTCCACAGTACTTATAATTTGAAATTAGTTGGATTTTTATTTTTAGGTATGCAAAAATAATCTTTTATTGTTTTTTTACTAATAAAAAGTGAGATTTTTTCATTTAAGAAATATTCCCGGCCCTGATTTCAGCCTTAATCTTCCTGCATAATGATGAATACCCGTTTATTTAACTTTCCCGAAAATATGCTTTACGGTAAAAGACTATAATTCAACCCTGAAAGCAAAAATTACCGGATTACTTTCTTCAACTGCATTTGTATGGTATCCTTATACAGTACCATATTCCATTGCATCGTACTGCCGTTGAATTTGTTAATCTGCACCGGAATAGTATCCGGTTGGGCAGGATTGCGTTCGTAAGCGATAACCTGTAAGCTGTTTTTGGTATCGTCATACTGATAGCGCATTAATACCGAAGTACTGTCTACATACACATGCGGATTCGGGCTGTAGTATATTTTACCGCGTTCCTCAATGTAAACCACTTTCCAGGCGGAAGTGTCTTTCTCCCATGCATTTTCAGCAATCTTCTTTCCGTTGCGCATCATGCTATCCACTTTCCACTTTCCAAAATATTTATCGGAAAGATGAACATCATAGCGGTAATACATGATAAATACCAAAGGAATCACTATACACAGCACCCGTAGGACAGCCCGAAGTGCTTTATTTCCTACAGCCGGCGATGGATTTTTATATTTCGTAAACAAGGCTATTATGGCATCTTTTCGCTCCGATAGCAAATAGCATAAGCCTAAAGTCATTAGCATTGAAGTAAAAGTTGTAATCGGTCCGATTCCATAAAAGATGTTGATCAATACAATATTAAAAAGTACCGGCAGCAGTGTTGCCACACCTAATAATACCGTACGTCTGAACAATAAAAAAATACTTCCTGCAATCTGAAAAACACCAACAATTGCGGCAAGACCATAGGTGGATCCGTAATACTTCCAGGTCAGTTCCGTTCCTGTCAAGGTATTAACCAGGGCGTCTTCCAGATGACTTGCAAATGCAAAATTGACCTCAAACAATTTTTCAAATCCAAATATCATGATATGGAATGCCAGCCAATAGCGCAATAACACTGTCAGCCAGATACGGTATTTCTGAGAATTAATTTTCCCTTTTTTAGCTTTATAATGCCAGTAAATTGAAAAACCAACCGAAAACAGAATCGCAATGAGTAACATCGATAATCCAACAGGAATGATCCGTGCTGCCCATTTTGCAGGCAAAAGGGGAGCGATTGTATAAATAACAGAATTGACAGCTCCTACGATAGCTAAAAGGCATAAAAAGAATTTTAAAAACCAATTGGAGTGTTCTTGTGTTTCTGTTGAAATCATCCTATTTTTTTTGTTAATATTCGATACTATAACGGGTTAATTGTATAATTATTTCATCTTTTTTAAATATTTGCCTCCGCAATAGTAAAACCGGAGCGCTATTTCCAGACAGCAGGATGCCGGATAAAATTTAGTTCCGGGAATACCTTCTATAATCTGGATCTATTTGTTTAGTTTTGTATGTATAAGTACATTTTCAGGCATTATTAAAATTTAAACGTTATGGCAAAAAACAAAACAACCTATACAGCGGTTAATGTGGTTGATTTTATCAACGCTTATGTCGATAATGAACAAAAGAAAGCCGACAGCTTCCGCTTAATTGAATTAATGTCGGAATGGTCGGGATTTGAACCCAAAATGTGGGGTCCAACGATCATTGGATTCGGTAATTACCATTATAAATATGCCAGCGGACATGAAGGTGATGCGCCGCTTATTGGCTTTTCACCGCGAAAGGCAGCCTTTTCGTTATATGTGTTTTCGCCAACGGAGGAAAACAAGCATCTATTGGACAATCTTGGCAAATATAAAATCTCAAAAGCCTGTATCTATATCAAAAAGCTATCCGATATTAATATTCCCGCTTTAAAAAAAATATGCGAGGATAGTTTTAAATACCTTAATGAACATCATGAATGTGCGTGCAGGGAGAAATAGACGTGTTTAATACCTGGCTCTTAAAGCTTTGATCTGCTCTTTACTCATTTAAAACAACATAATCACGAAGGGCAGGGGACTATCCTTTAAACATTACAGGGTTTAATACTTTAATGGGATCATTCTAAAATCCGGCCTCCGTTAGAAACCGGTCCGAATCAGATAGAGCAGTTCTTAGTATAGCCCTCCAATAATTACGTCCTTTACTGGCCTTCATATTTATTGCCTCCTGTTGTAAATTTTCCTGAATTTGCACACGTGTCAATCTTTCTAAAGATGGGGTTATGGCATTTAGCACATCAATTATTTCACTATTACTCCTTTGCTTGTACCTGTCCAATAAAAGAAGTGTTTCAAAATGATTGACAATCACCGAGCGAATATTTACGGGTATTTGGGCGCTATCAATTGAAAAAACAGCTTGCGGCACATTAGCGCTATAAACGATATCACATCTCAAATAATCAACATCGGGTAAAATGTCATAGTAGTAGTTTATGATTTTCCGGTTACCTGCAAACAGCCATTCTTCCCCTTTTTTAGTATTGCACTTAGCACAACAAGGAATCAGATTAATAGAAAGTGCCGAAAATTCCGGAAAATCACTCTTGGGTAAATAATGGTCAAATGTTTCAGGTTCCCCAATATTACAATATTGGCATTCTGCCCGCAGTAGCCTATTTTGCCGGTCTTTGATTCGTGCTTTTAAAGCTGATAAATTATTGGACTTTCCATAACATCCCTGAAGATAATTACTATGAGGCTCTGTAAATGGAGATGCCGGTATGGTCTCTAAATTATTCGGAGTCGTACGATCAGTATAATCCGTAATTCGAACCAGTATATTGGGGCGTATTGCCTGAAGCGGTACCCGTTGGATTTCTCTTTTATTATTTACAATATTGTCCCAATACTCAATTTTCCTGGTTAACGGAATTAAATTTTTCATAATTAATAAAGGGATTGTAAATAGATTTTAGCACTTAAACTAAGCGGTAAACTTTCTTTTTCGAACATTTCAATAATTTTACTGTAGCTGTTACTTTTTGAAAGCTTGGTTAAGAACTCCCGGTAATATTCATCATGACTATTTGTATGAAATATTCTTTCGGTAATCGTGTTGAGATTTTCACCAAATGTTTCAATATCCAATCCCCGTATGCTGGGAATGTTATCCAACCGTTCAATAACTATTATATCTTTTGCCGGTACTTCCTGTATAATTTGAGGGGAGTGAGTGGATATAATGGCATAGGAATTGTATTCTTTAAGTATGCGATTAATAACATTTACAAAAAGAGAAATACTATTAGGATGCAAATGTGTTTCCGGTTCATCAAATAACAGTAATGATTCTGTTGTAATATAGGCCAGGACTTCAGCGAGCATCAGTATCATAACTATCTGACCTGAGCTATACTTAGAATATCCACCCTCACTATAAAGAGTGAACTCGTTTTTATTTAATTCGATAAAATCTTTATCCAGGATATCCAAAGCAATATCATCCGATAATACAATTGCTATGTATTTACCAAACAAATGCATTCTTTCTGATTTTTCAAGAATTCCCAATGCTTTTTTTAGCCGGGCATTTACCTGATTATCTGTAAGAAAGCCTCTGCCACTTTGAAAACCACAATAATAATAACTGTAGGTTTTTGTTTGTTTTGGCCGGGGAAACCTGTCGAACAGGCTATAGGAAATGGCGATTACACGGCTAAACGGCGGCAGATATTGTGTAGAGAAATTTCCTTGTTTTTCATACCCGCTTAAAGTTGAGGCCAGTTTTGCAATATATTGTGTTTTGCCGGTTCCGTTCTTACCAATTAAGACTTTGATTCTAAAAGGAAGATCTTCTTTTTCAGAATAATCAAATTTTATAGCGTGTTTTTCTATTGCCCCGCTAATCTGTGTTGAAAAAGTAAAGCAAAGGGTATTATCCGTTTCCAACCCATTATAAATCTTATATCCTTCATGAAGTGCTTTTTGGGCTTCACTGCTTCTGATTAAAGATGTTTTGAATCCCTTTTCATGCTCAAATGATTCCGCCAGGCCTTTATTAATCGCTAAATCATTAATGGCGTCCAGATAGTAGTGAGCAACTTCTTTATTTAAGTTTTCCCGAAGATTTAAATAATAGTGGTTTGATTGCCCAAGTGAGCAAATATTACGATCATCAAGCGAAGTAAAGGTATTGGGTAACTCCCCATTATCTTTTTCCTTATTTAAAAATTTTGTGGCGCCAATATAGGTACGTTCTTTGAGAGAATCATAATAATACACTTCATATTGTGTTTGATATCCGAAGTCATTCCATTTGTCTTTTGTTAAAATAAAACAAGGGTATAAATAATCCTCTTTTTCAGATTCTCCACTCAAGTAAAACAGAAATTCACCTGACTTAACAGAAAGTTTATCATTTTTGAAGATCGCTTTGATGGTTCCAATATTATTGATTCTTGAAATAGTAGAACGATAGGCACCTTTATTTTTAATGATAAACGGTTCGATACTTTGATCCCATCTGACTTTTAAAGTTCGTCCGTTTTTTAAATTTTCAAGAACAGTTCCTATGGCATGAATTTCAAGGATTGAAATCATCTCACCGTTTTCTTTTTTTGTATATGTAGTTTTTGCGGCTATCCTTGAACCGACAGCAACCGTATTAACTCTCTCTAAATATTTATCTTCAAAACCATTTTCCCAGATGCCTTCTTCGATAAAACGGGGTAATTGATTTTTAATATCAGCGTCTTTCCATGTAAAACCGACACCGTAATATTGTACTTTATCCATTTATATTGGGTAAAAAAGTTCTGTGGATTGTTTTTGTTTGGGAAGAGCGACTTTTTTCTGATTACAATCATCGTCCAACTCGTAGCTCAGGGCTTCCAGCCAGATGTCGGGCATTCCATAGAAACATTTGATATTTAGATCTTTGGATATTTTATTATGCAGCATATCAGTATATATCATAAATTTCAAATATAATATTTTCAGTCAAATCCGTAACTATTATTTTTAAAATCACCTGTTTTATGATACAAAATATCATTAAAAAATTTAGCAAGACAGGTGATTTGTCTTATATCCGAACCCAAAACTTCCACAAACAGGCAAACTTACTGCCTAAATTAACCGGAGCGGCATTTATTGAGAGGAGCGAATAAAAGCCTGACCAACCAATAAACAACCGAAAAAAGGGCAGGGGACACACCCAAACAACCCTCAATGTGCCTGAAAACCCAAATGTGATAAATAAACAAAATGTGCCTCACAAAATAATGTAGAGAAAGCCTATAGATGTGAGTAGCACAATAAGTGGCGAAGCCACAAAGAGTACCAACTTTAAAAAAAATCCTTTGGGCGTGTCTCTACAGGTCGGACTCTCCGCTACAAGTCCTCGCCCGTACCTTGCTGTGGGCTTTTCGCTTCCCTCACGCAAACCCAGCATAAAATAGAGTAGGGAGCATAACCGAGTGAGTGTAAAAATTAAAATGTAAATACCTTATCTCCACCAACAATAGATTCTTCATCAATTTCACTAATTGTATCGAGAACAAGTGTTTTATTATCTATTTCATCAAGAAATTCTTGAATTCCATATACAATATTGGTAGGATTTATTCCATAACCATTTTTTACAAATGACTTAACCGTAATTAAGTGAGGGTGTTTATATTTTTCATTTATTCCGGATGAAAAGACAACATCCTTTCCATCAACGGTTTTTAAATTATCCCAAAAATTGTCATGATAATTATTATAAGATCCATGATGTGGAGCTTGACATAAACAAAATGAATATTCATTTAGACGTCCTTCATTATGAATTCTATCAAAAGTTACTTTTTCAGTATCTGATGTAAGTAAAACTACAGAATCTCCTTTCTTTATATAAAATAATGATGATAAATAATTAGCGGCTTTACTTGCGTGCTTTTTATTGACTATAGCATCAAATTTTACTTCTTCTTGATAAGTTTTTATTTCAAGATGTGAAGGAGATAGAGCATGCATTTCTATACCGTTTATCGGTAACTGAACGAACTCGTTAACATAAAAGTGTTTTTTCAATAAACCTAAATCACTTAATGAATCTGACTTTCTAACAATTTCTGCCAAAATTCTTGTGTCTTCTGATGATACTTCAAACCATTCCCAATAACCAGACCCAATTTCTTTTAAAGTATTTCCAAATAAATTAACATTAATTTTATTTTGCTCAATATAATCGAATAGTTCTAAAAAACCAGAGTAATGATCTGAATGAGGATGAGATAAAATAATGAACTCTATCTCAGAATATCCTTTTTCTGCTAAATGTTCAACAACCGGATTCGATTTACCTTTCTTTTTGCAATCAATAATCCCAACCTTGTCTACTTTATCAGTCCATTCTATAATTATAGAATCTCCTTGGCCAACATCCTTGAACGTTATTTTCATAAGATTCTATAGTTTATTTTTCTGTAAAAAATCTAGAATTATCTAATCCTTTAAAGTAATTAGGTTTTTTAAACAAATCTTTTTTATCATTTGATTCATTAAAAAACTCAAATATTCTACTGCCAGGTTTAGTTGTTGACCGTATCAAGATAATACCTCCCACTTCCAAATCAATATAATCGGCAAAAGGAGCCAGATCAAATTTTCGTATTTGATAAACTCCTTTTTCTTCATCAAGTAAACAATTTATTAAAACTGAATTATCTTCAACTTCAATAATTTCTCCATAAAATTCATCCAGTTTAATAATTTTATTAAATTCAGCATTAAGTTCATCAAGCAAGGTATCAATATTATAAGTATCATTACCAGTTCTGTATTTTTCTTTAAGTTTGCTTGAATATTTTACAGGAGCTACGTTATATTCTTTTAAAACTTCAACCACTGCTTCTGTTTTATCGACGTCTTTAGTCCAGGCTACTAAATAGTATTGTTTATCTTTGGGTATAATACGAGAGACTAACTCTGCACAATATTCAGCATCAAAGGTCGAACCAAAACCAATATTATAATTGAGGTCCAGAAATATCAATTTAACAGAATTTATAGGTTCATGTTCTGGCATATTTCCAGCCAGATCTACCTTAATATATTCTGTATTTATACCTCGTGTTTCTAATGCTTCTAAAAGACTTCTTACTTCTCTTTCCGTATCATCTATGACCACGATATCAGGCCCTGCTAAATCATCTATAAACATAATCTTTAGTTAATTTTATTAAAAATCAGTTCAACTGCTGCTCCTCTATATTTTTCCGGAACATTTCTATCTTTTAAAATTTCACTGTCATAAATAATATTAAGTTTACCATATTTCATCATAACAGTGTCTAATAGATACATTCCTATTCCTATACCACCATCTTTTCGTGAGAAGAAAGGACGGACAATATCTTCAATATTATCTTTAAAACCGGGACCATTGTCAACAAATAGAATAGTAACTTTTTCATTTGTTTTTTCAGTTTTAATATATATGCCTTTCTCTGTTTTATAAATAGTATCAATCCAATAAATACTATTGTCAATAAGATTCATTATCATTGTGATAAAAAGTCTTTTATCACATTTTATGGTTTCAATATTTGAATCATAATCTAAATCTACACTTATTTTATGATTTGTTAACCTTGTAGTATAATTTTTAAGGGCTTGGTCAATACTCCCAGTTAAAGAAATAGGTTTGTCATTGCCTTTTTTAACAACAGATATTATTCCTTCTACATAATCTTTTAATTCCAATACCTGATCCGCTATTGTTGCTGAATTAATTGGGTCCTCCATAATAGTTTCTTCCATTCGGGGTACCAATTTTTCTATTTCATGCATTGCAAAAGAAGCTGTCATACCAACCCCTGCTGGTATTAATAATGTTTCTTTATCTTTTGCATATCGTTCTTCTATTTTTTCAGCCTCTTGCAGTACCAACTGTTTTTTTTCTTCATCAGAAAAATCAGTACTATTTACTATTTCTTTAAAAGTATCCAATTGTTGTTCTAACGATCCTTCTGCTCCTTTTTTATTAAATTTTAACCATCTTTCTCTATCTGATGTTCTTTCAGATTTAAATTCATTTAATACGAAATCGAGTATAACTACCAAAAAATCAAAAGAATAATTATTTATAAATCCTTCCCGGTTTGTTTTCTCAATAAGAGTACCAGACTTTTCATCATCCAGATAAACAAAACCTATATTTTGATTATTAGAAAACCATGTTTTGTTGTTAACCCTTTTTATATCAAGGCCCAACCAATCATTGCCAGGATCTCCGTAATCAAAAACCCTTAAATCTTGTTTAAATACTTTTATACCTGAATGTTCTCTCAAAATGCTTTTTATAAAGGAGGGAGATATGGTATAATCACGCAATGAAACAGAATCTAAATCATAAGAATACAATTCGACCATAAAAGAGCCAAAAGGTATTATATTATCACCAGAGTCATATTTTACTAGAAAAACATTAACTTCTTCTTGATTATATTCCTTTTTAAGAAGATATTCTTTGTAGTAAGGTCTTAATGCTCCTTTAATATTCCACTTGTATTTCTGCTTACTGCGCTCATCACTACTTTTAGAGTCTATAGAACGAATTCCAATCATTTCATTATTTGACAAAGCAAATTTGTATTCAAAAGTCATATCGTAATTATCTTCCACCAATACTGCAAGTTTATAAGGAGCAGACCTTAAAGCTTCATCAATACTTGGAAAATCATTCAACCACCAATTACCAAAATCAAGTTTAATATCAAATTTATTTGAGTCATTTTTAGGAGATAACATTGATATAGTTTGACGTTTAAGTTGTCTAGCCATACCACGGCTCCAAGGTTCTTTAAGATTTCCTATAGTAATTTCTGTTCCATGAGAATTTTTAAAATGAAATGTCTCGGGATTATTATTAACTTCCCATTTAACCTTTACATCTTCAAGATATTTACTTTGTAAATATGATCTCCAGTCAATATTAACTATAACTTCATAGTCCAATAAATTTACTGACTGGGCTTTACCAAACTCGTCAACAATTACTTTTGCAGGGCGACTTATTAATTTAATTGTATGACCTAATTTATGAACTGCAAAACGACCAACTCCTTTTTCTCCCATTGGAACCCTCCAAAAAATAGGGCTTCTTTTTATTTTTCTTGAACCATCATTGTTGAAAGGTTTTCTAAAATCTGTTCCTGGTTCAAACCACACTTCTTCAAGTACTTCTTTTGTTAAGCCTGTACCTGAATCAGTAATTGTTATTGAAGCCTTATCTAAATCTTCGATATTTTCAAATTTAACAAAAGTACCTTTTGAGTCTGCATCATAACTGTTTTTAACCAACTCATAAATTGCCATTACTGGGTCTTTAATGAGTTCTTCTCCCAATAATGTAAGTATATGTGCTTTAGGTTTGAAACTTGCAGTCATAACTTCTATTCCTTCAGAAGGAAATAGTTCAATCTGATGTTGAGCTACAGATTTTTCGGATATTTGCTGTTTTATTTCTGATGTATTGGGCTCATACGGAATTAAAGCATTTGTATGTTGCTTTTCAATCCCAAATTCCTTTAAGAAGATACCTTTTTCCACTTCATCTGAAATTTTAAATCCGGAATATTCATCTTCTGAGATTTTAGATATAATAACAAGTTCATCCTCTTTGAAATGTACTCCGAGACGAGTAATTCGATATTCATTACGGGTACCACCTCCATAATATTTTAAACAACATTCTGAAATAGTGCCATCTGACCAGGTAATTTCTGCAAAACGTTCTTTGTTTTTTCCTTTGACTCCCGGCTCATCAAAAAGAAGCTTATATGAGTTTTTAGGTATATAAAGGCCTGCCTGATGGGCTCCTGTTGTACCTGCATCATTAGGACTCGCAAACTTACAAAATGAAAATTTACTGACTTTAACTGTATTTATTGCTGTATAAAGAGTTTCAGACATAGAAATATGTTTTGAAGAACTAAAAATATGAAAAAATATTAATTTCGTAATACTTTTTATTAAACACTTTCTTATAGATGGAGTAAGAAAGTTAATTATCAGATATTATTTCTATTCAAGACTTCAACAATTTCCTGTCCAACTGCCTGCATAAGTGGAACTACAATCGAATTGCCAAATTGTTTATATGCTTGTGTATCTGAAACAGGAATTCTAAAATTATCAGGGTATCCTTGTAATCTTGCGCATTCACGTGGAGTTAAACGTCGTGGATTTCTTCCATGTTGTGGAAGTAAAATCTCTGCACCGTCTTTATAATATCTGGCTGAAAGTGTTCTACTAATACCATTTAAATTAGTAAGACCATAACCAAAGCCATTGCCTTTTGCTCTGTGCTTTGCCGCATATTCCTGAAGATAATTCCAAAGCTTATCGCTTAAGGTATATTTGTCTGAAATATTTGGCTCCAGAATGGTTCTAATAGCATTATTATTATTATTATTATGTATTTCAGGGAAATTGAAATTTTCCTCTCCATTAAATACATTTCTGTCAAAACCAACAATTACAATCCTTTCTCTGTGTTGTGGCACAAAATGCTTACCGTCAAGAACCTTACAATGAATATTATATCCAAGTTCATTTAACGTTCCCTGAATTATTCTAAACGTATTACCCTTATCGTGTGAAACTAAATTTTTTACATTTTCTAATAAAAAAGCTCCGGGTCTCTTGGTTTCCAGTATTCTTACGATATCAAAAAAGAGAGTTCCCTGGGTCTCGTCTCTAAATCCATGATTCCGGCCCAATGCATTTTTTTTGCTTACACCGGCAAGAGAAAAGGGTTGGCAAGGAAAACCGCCAACCAGAATATCATGGTCTGGAATGGTATTTTCGTCAATTTGAGTAATATCTCCAAATGGAACTTCGCCAAAATTAGAACTATATGTCTTTTTTGCATAATTATTCCATTCACTGGAGAAAACACATTTCCCTCCAATATTTTGAAGTGCAAGTCTAAAGCCTCCTATACCTGCAAATAAGTCTATGAACCTAAATGTAGGATTGGCTTGTTCAGCAAAAACTATATTCTCATTTCTTATATTCCCGGAATTTATTAATTCAGATATTTTTTCTTCATTAAAAACAACATCAGGATATTCTTTTTCAAGAATTTCTGTTATATATATAAGTGCTTCATATTCAAACTCACCTGTATGAGCAAAATGCGTTATTACAGCTTCTTTATCTGTTAAAATTTTATTTTTTTCTACTAAATTTTTTATTGAAAAATTAATTTTTTCAAGCATTAATTTTGGTTCCGGGATACTATTCATTCTAATCATTAAATAATCACAAATGTACAATATTGGATTTTATATACATTACTAATCTCGTATTAAAAAGGGTAATTGATTTAATGTTACATTTATTTTTTCAGGCTTTAGTTCACATTCCCAGATCACAATTACTTTCCAACCTGAATTTTGCAAAGCTAACAGGGCTTTGTTATCATTTGAAATATTAACATTTATTTTATTCAGCCACCATTCTGTTCTTGTTTTAGGAACAACAAAATATTTACAATCCTGGTGTCCATGCCAGAAACATCCATTTACAAATATTACTGTTTTATACTTAGGTAAAATAACATCCGGTTTACCTGGTAATTTTTTATCATGCAGGCGATAACGAAAGCCTTGTGAAAAAAGAAACTTTCTTACGAGTAGTTCAGGCTTAGTATCCTTTCCTTTTATTTTACTCATATTAAAACTCCTTATCTCTTTAGAATGTACATCAGCCATCGCATTTATTTTCCTTAAATCAACTTCTGAATCATTTCCTACTGTTCTTGAAACTTACATATATCCCTCATTTTACATATTGGTACGAGTGATAATATCAAATATAATATTTTTAGTTAATATAATTACGGTTTACCATAATACATAAAAAGAATAACAGTATTCAAAATACCAATAAAAGAGAAGAATCTACTACATTATGTCAAATAGAATAAAAACTATTCCAAATAACAAAGGAGTATTGCCCAGACAGATTTTTTTCTTTGATTTAGCACCAACATAAATGAACCAATTAATCAGACCATAAACCTAAGCATAGAAAAAAACGTATACGTTTTTTATACACCAGCAAACTCCACAAAAAATAAAATTTAGTTTTCCTTAGCGCTATAAAAAAATAGCAAATAGCAAAGGGCAACAGGCAATTTGAAACAATTAATTTTACTGACCAACAAACAGAAGCGCTGTATAATAGACCAACTAATCACAGCACAAAATATTCCGAATACCGGACTATTCTCCTAAAATTACTATTTTATATTTTGAACTATAATATACATTATGTAAAATATAAAATAAGAATATATGCCACCGTTAATAATGCTTTGCTCAATCCTGCTGCTTATAAGTTTTTAGCCTATCCGGTTGCCTATAGCTCACTTCCCAAAGTCCCTTTGGAATAATTATCAAAGAAATCCTTCCGGAATATTTCCCCAAGCGGAATTTCAAACTCACCGATATAAATAGTATGATTATCAAAAGAATCAATATGATCCATATTTACAATATACGATTTACTGACGCGGATCATTTTTTTGGTGGCAATCTTCAGATGCACCGTTTTTAAATTCATTGCCGTGATCAGCTTTTGTTTATTCGTATGGATAACAATATAATCCTTAAGCCCTTCAATAAACCGTATTTCCTGGAAAGGAACCTTATAATAACGCCGGTCCGATTTAATCAGCAAAAAATCGGTTGTGTTGCCCTCAATGGTATTTTTTACAGTTTCTGCCGACAGCAGTTTTTTGTATGCAACCGCTTTATTCACCGCTTTTTCCAACCGTTCTTTTCCCAAAGGCTTCAGCAAATAATCAATCGCATCCAGTTCATAGCTTTTTAAAGCATATTGCGGATAGGCCGTTGTAAATATTATTAAGGTTTCTTTCGGTAACTGTGCGGCAAATTCCAGTCCGGTTACCTGTGGCAGGTGTATGTCCAGAAATATCAGGTCAACCGGGTTGTGCTTCATAAAATCCAATGCCGTTAATGCATTCGAAAACGATCCGATAACCTGAATGGAACCAATATTGCTAACTATGGACAGCACACCTTCTCTTGCCAGCGGTTCATCATCTACTATAATGCAATTCATATTGGAATCGTTAAATTTAAAATATATTCCTCTGCTGTTACCGCAATATCCAGACTGTAGTTATTCCGGTACAGTAATTCCAGTCGCCGTTGTATATTCGCAAGCCCCAATCCGCTGCTCTTTGGCTCCGGTATATCGGAGCTGTTCTTCTTCGAATTGATACATTTGAAATGTATTTTTTTATTTTCGGCGGTTATACTGATGTTAATATAGGAATCTCCGCCGGTAATATCAATACTGTGTTTAACCGCATTCTCAACAAAGGTTGTAAACAAATTCGGAGGCAGGTAAATATGATGCATATCCTGTTCTGCTACAACAATACTAAATTGAAAATTATCCCTTCTTATTTTTTCAAGATTCAGAAAATTGGACAAAAAACGGACTTCCGAAGCTAACGAAGTCTGTTCCTCATTGTTTTCATAAAGCTGGTAGCGCAAAAATTCCGATAGCTTAAAAATAACCACCGAAGCCTTTTCCGGATCATTTTTAATCAGCACATTCACATTATTAAGCATGTTGAATAAAAAATGGGGATTTATCTGGTTCTTTAACTCATTAAGCTCCATATTTAAGGTGATATTCCGGAGGTCGGCCATTCTCTCGGTGTCCAGGATCCAGCGTTGCAGCAGCTTGATCGTGGTCGATATTAAAATTACCGAACAAACGATAAAAGTCCATCTAATGGTTTCCGCATTAATCAGCAACATCTTATAATCACCCGCCACATGATACCTGTTTAGAAAGACATTTAAGATATAGCCCATCAGTCGCAATCCCAATATCACCATGATCAGGAGCAGTATTATATAAACCAGATAATTCGCCCGGAAGAAAAACCGCGGGAGCAACAGGTACATATTGATATAAAACATTCCGATAAGAACCGCATAAATAAAAACCATGCCGGTGTACCGGTATTCATCAAGCCGGTCGTTGGTATAAAAAAAGACCAGGAAGAACCCTGCCAGGAATATAAAATGCCTTAAAAGCCGGTAACGGTCATCAACCAGCAAATGGATGAGCTGCCTGTTTTTAAAATTACCCGAAATACTGTTGATCATACTCACTTACCATAATTTACTGCCACAAAAATAGCCCTTATCTGTGTTGACAGCCGTTAAATTATACAAAACATCCTTTTTATTATACTAAATCGAGATTTGGTATAATAAGTAACGGTGTTCGTATAAAAACCCGGATTGCCATAGTCCTTAGAATTTTCTTTGCGGAAAGTTTTTGAGATCATCCGGTTTCAAAGCATTATTAATCTAACGTAAACAATGGGAATCCTAAAGAAAAGAGTGCTGGTTATTATCGTTTTAATGCTGTCAAAAGTAAGTTATTCGCAAACAAAGGACAGTATTCCGAAAAAAGTTGTGGCCTATGTGGCCGATAAGTTCCCGGCAACCCGTGCTTTCAATATAGAATACAGCCAGCTTACCCCTTATGATTATACGTCTAACCTGTCCGGTACAGCATTGCCCGAAACAACGGTAAAAAACCTGAACCAGACCAAAATAGACGGCAACATCAATTTTATTACGAAAAACAGATGGATCCTGGGTGCCGCATTCAATTACAGGTATAGCGCCGCTTCCACAGAAACCGACACCCCTTCCGGTTTGGTGAGCAGTCAGCATGATTTTCATTACCATGCTACCACTCTTAACTTTACGCATATTTCAAGACTTTGGAACAAAACAGTCATTTATTCAAGCGGACTAACCGTGGACGGAAGCGACAAACATTTTGAAAGAGTTAAAGGAATGCTCACCGGAATCGTAATCCTCAAAGCAAATGCGCAGACAAAAATGAGTGCGGGCTTATCGCTGATGATCGATCCCAATTCGCAATTTCCGGTTATACCGTCATTCTCGTATGAACATAAATTTTCCAACGGATGGATGGCAGATGTTTTCTTGCCGCAGAAAGTCTATTTAAGAAAACTCCTTTTTAACGATGGAAGACTTTCTTTCGGAAGTGAATTGGCCGTAACCTCTTTTTACCTGTACAACTTTAACAACAGTCCCCAAAAGCATGTCTTTCAACAGCTTGAAATCAATTCCGGTGCGATGTACGAACACTATTTCGGCAGCACATTTGTCGGCACATTGAAAACCGGCTTAAAAACCATTCCAACCAGCAGGATATTCGAAAAGAACGAATCTCCGAACGATTATATTTTTAAAGCAAATCCACAATCCTCTTTTTATGTCAGTATCGGACTGTCCTTTAATCCGTTTCATAAAATAAAAAAAGGAAGAAATTAACAGCATACCTATTTTAAGCAAAATGATTAAGGTTTTTAAAACTTCGGTACACCATCAAAACGATGCCAAAGCAATAGTAGCTTCCCTTTTAACCAGATATCCGGGTTACCGGATCAATTTTGATCTGCAGGACTGCGATCGTATTCTAAGAATTGAAGGCAGCCCGTTTGCCGCAACGGAAATAACCGTTTTTTTGAAGTGTTTGGGATATTTGTGCGTTGAACTGCATTAAATCTGTATGGATTTCGTTTGCAGTCTGGTTTTATTATTCCAGTAAAAAACAGCCAGAATTACAATACCCAATACCCCTTCAAAAGCCAGTGTTCTTTCCAGACCGATTTTTTCGGCCATAAACCCGATCAGCAAACTTCCGATGGGCAATATTCCCTGGAATGCCATGATGTAATAACTGATCGCCCTGCCCCGCATTTCCGGTAAAGCGTGCGTCTGAATATAAGTATTGATCGAAGAAGTCTGGATCATCAGTCCCAAAGCCGCCATGATCGTAAAAAAGATGGCTACCGATAATTTAGATGAAAATGCCAGCGACAACAGCCCGATCGAAAGGATCATCGTAGCCACCAGTATCGTATTGGCCAGCGCCTTACCCGGTTTTATAGTCGTCATATATAAAGCGCCGGCCAGCGCTCCTATCCCACCCGCACTCTCAAACCAGCTGAACGTTACCGCATTGCCATGAAAAAGATCCCTGGCGATAACCGGCAGTAAGGTTGTAAACGGTATTAAAAGCAAACTGGAACTGGTTAGCAGCAATATTAAGGACAACAGATCCGGTGATGTTTTCAGGTAAGTATAACCGTCTTTCAGTTCGGTCCAGGTATCCGCTTTTCGTTTGGGCAGCGGTCTTTTATCCAGCTGCATCGACATTAAACAGCCCAAAACAACAATAAAGCTTATAAAATTGATAAAAAAACAGGCAAATTCACCAATAGTACTCAGGATAAAACCGGCAAAGGCAGGTCCCAGTAACCGGGCGATATTAAAGGCCGATGAATTCAAGGCTATGGCATTGGGCAAATCGTCTTTATCCGGAACAATCTCCGCCATCATTGCCTGACGCGCCGTAGTGTCAAATGAGGTAATGATTCCCTGGGCAAGGCTCAATACACAAATGATAACAATATTATAAAACTGAAACCAAACCAGTATGGCCAGTACCAGAGCCTGCAGCATTAACAGGAACTGGGTCACCTTCACAATACTGTAACGGTTGTGTCTGTCGGCAAAACTTCCGGCATAAGGCGAAAGGAATAAAGACGGTATCAGGCTCAAAAAGGTTACAAAGCCCAGTAAAGTAGCCGAATCCGTTAACCGGTAAACCAGCCAGCTGATCGCTACGCGCTGCATCCATGTCCCGATAAGGGAAATGATCTGACCGCTGATATGTAATCTGAAATTACGAAATCGAAAAGCTCTTAAATAGGTCATCTTCTTCCGGCATTATTTGTTGTATTCAGACAGTCTTTTAAGTAACACTAAGGATTCCGCTATCGTGGCTCTTTCCGCTTCATCAAAAAGGGAGTCAATAGCCGCTACAAGCCATTGATTGCGCTGTTCCCATATTTCATCCAGGATTTTATTTCCCTTTGGAGTCAGCGAAAGGGCTGTTTTTCGTTTATCGTTTTTATCAATTGTTTTTACAAGACAGCCATCGGCGTGCAGCCTTTGGATAACCTGCGAAATGGCCTGCGCAGAAACGCGTTCCAATTGGGCTAATTCAGAGGGCAATAAAGAACCGTGTTCATGCAGTAGCCCCATCGTTAAAAGATCTACGTGGGAATAAGCAGTATTCGAGCTTTGTTGTCGGAGATTGCGAACCAGGCGGGTTGAAACGGTTCTCAGATCGGAAGCCATTTCAATAAGGGGTGTTTCCATAAGTAGTAAAGAAAATTTATTAATTTACTTTGTAAAGTTACTTTACTATTTTTATACAGGCAACTTTATGGCTATATTTTAACTTTTTTGCAACACTTCAACTTTCAATAACAAAAGTGCTCTTTAACCCAATAAACAGCATTTTAATCGTAAATATCCCTTTAAAATCAAACATTTCACAATTATTCTGTCAAAAAATTGTATTTTTACCTATCCAACTAAATTAATCTCTAAAACTCTAAATGAATGAAAAAACAGCTACTCTTTGTTGCGATTGCATTTTGTGCGTTCGCTTCATCTTATGGGCAAAGTTCATTATGGACTAAAGTTAGTCAGGAAAAAATCAGGATGTACGAGAAAATGGAACGCAGTTCTCAGCCTCAGAAATTCGAATTGTTTTCCCTTGATCTGGCCGCTTTAAAATCAAAACTGCAAACGGCACCCTCCAGACAAAATTTTAATGGATTATCCAATGTTATTGTCGCCTTCCCGAATCCGGATGGAAAACTCGAAAACTATCGCGTTTACGAATCACCGGTAATGGATCCGGCATTGGCCGCCAAATATCCGGACATTAAATCCTATATCGGTAAAGGGATTGACGATCCTACCGCTACGATTAATTTCAGTGTTACGATTTTTGGTCTGCATACCATGACGTTGTCCGGAAAAACAGGAACCTCATATATTGATACCTATACCAAAGACCTGAATAATTATATTGTTTACCCGAGAGAAGGACTGGTAACCAACCGTTCTTTCAGCTGTATGGTTCAGGACGATCACGAACAGGTTTCCGGTAAAATACTACAGGATACTTCCCTTGCGCTTGCCAGCGACGGAAACTACCGTGTATATCGTCTGGCTATGGCGTGTACCATTGAATATGCGGCCTATCATGTGAATGCAGCAGGCGTTAGCAGCGGCACACTGGCTCAGAAAAAAGCAGCCGTTTTGGCCGCAATGAATGTTACGATGACCCGTGTAAACGGTTTGTATGAAAGAGATATGTCCCTGCACATGAACCTGGTTGCTAATAACGACCTTATTATTTTTATTGACAGTGATAATTTCTCCAATGACAATGCCAATACTTTAATCAATGAAAGCCAGACAGTTATTGATGCCAATATCGGACTGGCCAACTACGATATCGGGCATACGGTAAGTACCGGTGGCGGTGGTCTGGCGCAGTTAAATTCGCCATGTACAACCAGCAAAGCCAGAGGAATTACCGGTTCACCGGCTCCTGTTGGCGATCCGTATGATATTGACTATGTAGCACACGAAATGGGCCACCAGTTCGGGGCAACCCACACTTTTAACAACTCTTGCGGCGGAAACAGATCGGCCGGAACAGCTGTTGAGCCGGGCAGCGGAAACACCATTATGGGATATGCCGGAATCTGTCCGCCGGATGTTCAGAGCAATTCTGATGCACACTTTCACGCCGTGAGTCTTGCGCAAATGCAGACTTTTGTTAACGGAACAGGAAGCTGTGCGGTAACAACCAGCAACGGAAATGCTGCTCCGGTAGTAAATGCCGGTGCCGATTTTACGATTCCATACGGAACGGCGTTTATACTTAAAGGAAGTGCAACCGATACTGCCGGTGAAGCTTTAACCTACTGCTGGGAACAAACCGATACGCAAATATCGACACAGCCGCCGGTAGCAACCGCAACATCAGGACCAAACTTCAGATCCTTACCGCCGGCTACTTCTCCCAACCGTTATATGCCAAACTTCCAGAGCGTTTTGGCCGGCAACCTGATCCCTACCTGGGAAGTGGTGCCAAGTGCTGCCAGAACAATGAATTTTGCCTTAACCGTTAGAGATAATAAAACACCAAACGGAGGACAAACCGGACGTGATAATACCGTGATCACTTTTGCAAACACCGGACCTTTCCGAATTACATCGCCAAATGTTGAAAATGTTTCCTGGACTCAGGGAACATCGCAAACCATTACCTGGGATGTTGCCGGAACAACCGCAAACGGAATCAATACCGCTAACGTGAACATATTATTATCAACCGATAACGGGGCTACTTTTACAACATTGGTGGCTAACACTCCAAATGACGGTTCGGAAGCAATTACCGTTCCCAATGTAGCCGCTCCATACTGTAGAATCATGGTAGAAGCTGTAGGAAATATATTTTATGCCGTGTCAAAAAGCGTTGCTATCGGCTATACAATTTCAAACACCTGCCAGACGTTCAGCAACAATACCGTTGTGAACATTCCGGACGGACCAAATCCTAATACTGCGACACCGGGACCAACGTTAACGTCTACAATCAATGTTCCTGTTACACAAACCATTACCGATGTGAATGTAAACGTAAACGTGACCCACACCTGGATCAGGGATTTGGTTTCGAAAGTGAAACACCCGGACGGAACAGAAGTTATCTTAGGAAACAGAATCTGTAACGATCAGGATGGTTATAACATTACTTTCAACGACGGTTCTCCGAACATCGTTTGTACAGCACCAATCACCAGCGGTACCTATGCTCCTAATCAGCCTTTGGCAGCTTTAAACACTAAAGCAACCAACGGAAACTGGCAGTTATTGATTAACGACTATTTCCAGGGCGACACAGGAACGTTAAACTCCTGGTCGGTTGAAGTTTGTTTCCAGACAGCAACCTTAGGAACAGAAAGTTTCGGTTTACAGGATTTTGCAATCTATCCAAACCCGAATAACGGAAACTTCAATGTACAGTTCCGATCTGCTTCAAGCAATGAGATCAGAGTAAACGTACACGATATCAGAGGAAGGGAAATTTTCAGTAAAGCCTATCAGAACACCGGTTTGTTCGATCAGCATTTACAGTTAAAAAACACACAGTCCGGTATTTATTTAGTGACCGTTCAGGATGGCGACAGAAAAGAAGTCAGAAAGATTATCATCAACTAATAAAAAAGAAAAGTCCCGGAAATCCGGGACTTTTTTATTTAATCTACTTTTACCTCAAAAAGCGCCAGCGAAATAGCCGAATAGTGTTTGGGTAAAGCAGCCGTTTCTGTAGGTGTCGTATTTCCTAAATAATGAAAACCACATTTGCAGTAATACTGGATTAACTCTTCATTATCGCCCCAGGTATCCATGCGTACATAGTCCATACCTAATGTTTTAGCGTGTTCTTTTGCCCAGGCTAAAATTTGCACCACAAAATTATTCCCTTTAAAATCCGGATGGGTCACAATCCGATGCAGGTAAACCGCCGGTATCGCATTGGCTTCGCCCCAGATAAAAGGATCTTCATAGGTTGTGGCAAAAACGCAGGTTGTTTTTCCGTCAATCAAAATCTTCCATTGCCTGTTTTCCCGGATCTCTGTCTGTACCATTTCCTTATCAAAATCCTGCCAGTGTTTGTTAAACTTCGTTTTCTGATAAGCTACAGCGGCAGCATAAAATTCAAAAATTGTTGTCAGATCATTTAGGGTACTGTTTTCTATGGTCATGTGCTTCTATATTATTTAAGGGAATTCATAATGGTAATTGCCTGCAGCATTTCGGGAAGCTTAAAGCGGAAAGCGGGTCCGGAAACACCTAAAACAGCCACTACTCTATTGTTACTGTAATACGGAATGGCGGCACAATTCAAATCCGGTTCAAACTGTTCCAGGTCTAAAGCATAGCCGTTTTGCTGTATTTCGGCTATCTCTTTTTTCAGACTTTCACGGTCTGCTTCTTCCATATTTTTCATTAACGTAGCCTGTAAATGTTCGGAATGTGCCATAAATACTTTCCCGATGGCTGTGCGCAGCATACCATAATCTTTATTAAGCTCCAGCGATATTTTAACAGAACGGTCCGGTTCCGAAATAAGTTCATGCCGGAAATACGTGCCCATCTGTACAGACAAATAAGACGTTTCATTCGTCAGTGCGGTGATTTGTTCCAAAATGGGACGCAGCTGGCTTTTTAACAGGGAAACCGAAGCCGAAGGCGGATAAATGCATTGCAGCTTGGTGGTCACCCGGTAACGGGGCGTTAATTCGTCCTGTTCCACATAGCCCAGATCTTTCAGGGTGTTCAGAAAATTATGAACCGTTGTATTCTGTAAGTTCAACGCATTGGCAATATCATTGAGGCGAACCAGGTTTCCGTTTTGCGTGATATACTCCAGTATATCAAAAGCTCTTTTTACCGATTGTATCATAAAATTCAATAATGATGAATAAAACAGTTTTTCAAAAGAAAATCCATTTATAATATTCAAAATTAGTAGAATTTTGCAAACTAAACAAGCGTTTTTATTATATGCAAAAAGGACTTATCGCTCTGGCAATCGGAGCTTTTACTATTGGAATGACCGAATTTGTAATGATGGGAATCCTTCCCGATCTGGCAAGTTCCCTGAAAGTGAGCATTCCCCAGGCCGGTCATTTCATATCGGCTTATGCACTCGGAGTAGTTGTGGGTGCCCCATTATTAACCATATTATTACAGAATAAACCACCCAAAACAGCTTTAATCGCATTAGCGGTCTGGATCACGGTTTTCAACAGTCTATCGGCTTTGGCAAACGATTATACCTCATTGCTGGTGTTGCGCTTTTTATCCGGTTTACCGCACGGAACCTTTTTTGGTATTGGTGCTGTTGTTGCCGGAAAACTGGCCAAAGAAGGAAAAACGGCACAGGCTATTGCCATTATGTTCTCCGGACTTACGATCGCCAATGTGATTGGTGTTCCGCTGGGAACCTATATCGGGCATTACATCAACTGGCGCATTACCTTCTGTATCGTAGGCGTTATCGGTTTACTGACCATATTGAGTGTTATGTACTGGATGCCTGAATTTGAAGCCTCCGAAAAATCGAGCTTTAAAAAGGATCTGGCTATCTTTAAGCGACTGGATTTATGGCTGGTATTGTTAATTGCTATCATCGGTACAGGCGGATTTTTCAGCTGGTACAGTTATATCGCCCCTTTGTTTACGGAAGTTTCCAAATTCGATGCCGGAACGGTTACCTATTTAATGGTAATTGCCGGATTGGGCATGACCTTCGGTAATTTCCTGGGCGGAAAACTATCCGATACTTATTCTCCCCTTTTTGCCTCAATCGGGTTATTAGTAGGCATGTGCCTGGTTTTAATGTTACTGACCTTTGTAGCCGACAATAAGATAACGGTAATCATCATGACATTTGTTATCGGTGCAGTAGCTTTTGCGATCGTTGCCCCGGTTCAGATCATGATGATGCAGTCAGCAAAAGGAGCCGAAATATTAGGCTCTTCCATCAGTCCGGCTGCGATGAATGCCGGAAATGCCTTAGGAGCTTATCTGGCCGGAATACCGTTAACGATGGGCTATGATTATACGTCACCGGACTGGGTTGGATTCGGATTGGCTTTTGTAGGTATTCTGATTGCAATAGCTTTATTTTACCATAGAAAACAAAAAGAAAATACGCTGATCGCGTGTAAAGCATAAATTATATATCAAATGGAACAATTAAAAGGAAAAACAGCTTTAATTACCGGAGCCGGAAAAGGTTTGGGTAAAGCCGTTGCGCTGGCATTAGCCGCAGAAGGTGTTCATCTTGCCTTACTATCAAGAACGGAAAAAGATCTGGTTGACGTTGCCGCTGCAGTAAAAAGCATCGACAGCAGCCTGAATGTGGCTTACGCAACTGCCGATATCTCCGATTTCAACTCGGTAACGGCCGCTATCACAAAACTAAAAGAACAGCTGGGTGCTATTGATATCCTGATCAACAATGCCGGTATCGGTAAATTTGCAAAATTCATGGATTTTGAAATCAGCGAGTGGGAAAACATTATCAAAGTAAACCTTTTGGGGGCTTATTATGTTATCCATGCCGTTTTACCGGAAATGCTGGAACGTCAGTCCGGCGATATTGTAAATGTTTCTTCAAGTGCCGGCGTACGCGCTTCGGCCCTGACAAGTGCTTACAGTGCTTCAAAATTCGGTTTGATCGGTTTGTCGGAATCCTTAATGCAGGAAGTCCGTAAATCGAATATCCGGGTGTTTACGATGAATCCGAGTACGATAGCTACCGATTTATCCGTTAGCCTGAATTTAACCGATGGCAATCCGGAAAGTGTATTGCAGCCGGAAGATTTTGCCGAATTATTAGTAGCACATCTGAAACTAAACCGTAGAGCATTTGTAAAAGATGTAGGCCTTTGGTCGACCAATCCATAAGCACCTACAATACGGTATCTTATAAAATCCTATAAATCAGATTATAGGATTTTTTTGTATCAAATTGCGGCAATCGCTATTTTTGAAATTCATTATCGTTTACCTTTACAGGACTTTTCAAATAACAAAAATTCAAAATGCATTTCCTATTATTTAGTGTACTCTGTAGCGTTTCTGTTGGTATTTTATTCAAAATAGCCAAACGGTATTCCGTTTCTTTTCAGCAGGTAATCAACTGGAATTATGTTATTGCCATTACGTTGTGTTACCTGTTTTACCAACCTGAGATCAGCGCTGTAAATGCAAATGCACCATGGCCGGTTTATACTATTCTCGCCATCCTGCTGCCTACCATATTTCTGGTTCTCGCAGCCTCAGTGCGCCATATTGGTATTGTTAAAACCGATATTGCCCAGCGTTTTTCTCTTTTTATTCCGATCCTGATCGCCTATTTTGTTTTTAAGGAAGCCATAAGCCCGTTAAAATTCTGCGGACTGTTTATCGGTTTTACCGCCATATTCCTGACGTTATACAAAAAGGAAAGCCGGCAGGACAACCAAAATAACTGGCTGTACCCGGCAATTGTTTTACTCGGATTTGGTACAATTGATGTTTTTTTCAAACAAATCGCTTCCTATAAAGAGATTCCGTATACAACTTCTTTATTTGTTGTTTTTTGTGGTGCTTTAGTCGTTTCTACCGCCATAACACTGTATAAAACAGTCATTAAAAAGGAACGGTTAAACCGTTTGAGTCTGTTGTTTGGCGTACTTTTAGGACTGCTTAACTTCGGGAATATCCTGTTTTATCTGAAAGCACACAAAGCCTTAGCCGATAACCCTTCAACCGTGTTTGCCACGATGAACTTTGGTGTGATCCTTTTGGGCAGCCTTGTCGGCATTATCGTCTTTAAGGAAAAAATCAGCCGTACCAATTATATCGGAATCATTTTGGCACTAATTGCCATTATTGTGATTACTTTTTCACAGTTGTATACTTTTTAAGTGAATTTTCTGTTTTGAAATTGTTTTAATTTTAGTATTTTTAGGAATTAAATCCCTGTTATGAAAAACCCAATTGCAGAGCGCATAGCCGATTTTTTAAAGCATTATCCTCCTTTTATCAGCCTTTCCTATCAGGAACTGGTGGATATTTCACAAACTATCAGTGTGATCTATTTAGAAAAGAATCAGGTATTGTTTAAAGTTGGCGACGCGACCCATCAGAATTTTTATGTGGTGGCAAACGGTGCGATTGGTCTTTCGGTAATTTCCGATGCCGAGGAATTCCTGATTGATAAATGTGATGAGGGCGATATTTTGGGACTGCGTCCGTTTTTTGCCAAAAACAATTACCTGATGACGGCAAAAGCCCGTGAAGAGAGTATTATTTATGCGATTCCGATTGCCGTATTTCAGCCGTATGTGGCTAAAAATGCCAACGTTCTAAGCTTCCTGCTGGAAAGTTTCGCTTCCAATACCCGGAATCCTTATGACAAAGACCACCGCGGGAAATTAATCTCGGAGAATATTATTTTTGATGAACAAAGTGCCGCGGATATCCAGTATTTCCAGCCGGTTAAATATACTAAAAACCCCATTACAGCCAGTTCCAGCGATATTATCAAACACATTGCACAAACAATGTCCAACAGCAGGATTGGCAGTGTTATTATTCACGATAACCAGTTACCCATCGGGATTATCACCGATAAGGACCTGCGCTCCAAAATTGCAACCGGGGCTTTCCCTATCGACACGGCAGCCGATAAGATCATGTCTTCTCCGGTAATTACCGTTCCGGAAAACATTTCAATTGCCGAAGCACAAATGATGATGCTCAAACACAATGTCGGGCATTTGTGTGTAACCAGGGACGGAACCGAGAAAAGTGCTGTTTCCGGAATTATAACAGAACACGATATCGTAGCGGCACAAGCCAGTAATCCGGGAATCCTTTTAAAATTAACCCGTCGTGCCACACGCTCCAAAGAGCTGAAAACGATACGGGAAAAACTGACTGACCTGATTCAGAATTCTATCGATAAAAATATCCCGATTTCGCACATCACCAATGTGGCGGCAGAAATCAATATTGCCATTACCAAAAGAGCCATCGATCTGGCTATTGAAAAAATGGAAACACCGCCTCCTACCCGATTTGCCTGGTTTAACCTGGGCAGCCAGGGCCGAAAAGAGCAATTGCTGTTAACGGATATCGACAACATTCTGGTATTTGAAGATGTTGAAGCAGAACGTTATGACGACGTAAAACAGTACTTTATGCAGCTGGCAGACAAGGTAATCGAAACACTTGAAAAAGTGGGTTACACACCTTGTCCGCAGGAGTTAATGGCTAATAATGAACTATGGTGTAAATCATTGACAGACTGGATAAAACAATACAATACCTGGATTAATACTCCAGGTGAAAAAGGAATTAATCTAAGTACTATTTTCTTTGATTACGACCTGATTTACGGGGATGTTTCTTTTGAAAATTCCCTGACGGAAAGCATTTTCAACAGTACCGATAACAACCAGCTGTTCTATGCTTTCTTAGGAACAAATGCCATAAAAAAACCGGCACCATTAGGCTTTTTCCGCCAGTTCCTGTTAGAACAGGATGAAGAACACAAAGATGCTTTCGATATTAAGAACCGTGCCATCATGCCATTGGTTGATGCTGCCCGTGTGCTGTGCATCAGCAGAAACATCAAAGGCATTACCAATACCTACCAGCGTTTTAAAAAACTGGCCGATTTAGAGCCGCAAAATGCCGATTTGTATCTGGAATGCGCCGAAGCTTTTAACACCCTGATCTGGTTCAGAACCGAAGAAGGCCTGCAGAATAGTTCCAACGGCAGTTACATTAACCTGCAGGAACTATCGAAAGTAGATAAAGTGAAGCTGAAAAATTGTTTTCAGCCGATAAATGACATACAGGATTTAATTAAAAATCGTTTTCAACTGACCTATTTTACATAGATTATGGTATTAGATTGGCTTACAGGTAAAGATATTCCCCAATTCTGGAAACAATACGCAGCTCATTTTGACAAAGAAGAACAAAACGGGACAAAGCGCTATGTTGTTTTCGATACAGAAACCACCGGACTGGACTGGAAAGATGATGTAATCCTTTCCATTGGTGCTATTGCTGTAATTGATAACGAAATTAAAGTTGGTGATTTTTTTGAAGTTTACCTGAAACAAGAGGTTTTTAATCCCGAAAACGCCATTCTTACCGGTATTTTAAAAGAAGGCAAAGAAGAGAAAATCATTGAAGCGGAAGCTATTATCCGTTTTCTGGATTTTATTAAAGACGCTACTTTAATCGGCCACAACATTAACTTTGATGTGGAAATGATCAATCAGGCATTAAAACGCCTGAATCTGGGAAAACTAAAAAATATGATCCTGGATGTGGATGTCATGTATCAGAAATTTAAAAACCTGCCGGAAGACAAACACCAGAGCCTGGATGAATTGTGTGATATTTTTAAAATCAAAAAGAGCGACCGTCACACCGCTTCGGGCGATGCCTATATTATTGCTTTACTGTTTTTAAAGCTAAAGAAAAAACTGAAATTATAGCGCAGGATTTCATTTAAAGGATAAAACCGGTAATGGTTTTGAACCGCTGCTATACGTTATTTTTCAGTCAAGGTTTTCGCTTATATCATCTAAATATTCCGAAACGGAAAGCTTCAAATCTTCTTCATTCAAATTTAATGACACCAGTAGTTGATCTATTTGAATTTCGTAATAGCTTCCATGTTCGATCACTTTAAAATATGACGGATTGTTTTTTATTGTTTCAAAAGCTTCTCCAACAATACTTTTTAAAACGTCTGGTACACTGTATTTCCTTTTAAACTTTTCTAACGCTCTGACAAATAACAATAAAGAACCTGTATTTATATCTTTAAATTCTTCATCCCAAATAGCATTGCGGCATTTTGAAATTTGACAATTCGATACAACAGAGAACAAATCAGCACCCCATTGATAATATTCATCAGGATCATTCTGACTGACCAGTTTCTCTAATACCGTAACGATTTCTTCCAGATAATCAATATCTAACCCGCTTAAACCCCTATTAGGATCTGTATTGCCGCTGTCGCTAAAGTACACGCTGACTTCACGTTTGTGATTTGGAAATTTATTGGCAATTACTATACCTTCTGTAAAGTTCATTTTTACTTTTTAATGGGATTAAAAGATGTATAAGAAACGCCCCGTCGGCTTTAATATGATGGAGCTTTTATGGCTGATATTCACAAATATACCAAAAAGTCAGAAAGAAAAAACTTCACTTCATAACATTGATAAACAAAAAACCACTTTCAAATTGAAAGTGGTTTTTTATTATATAGAAATGAATAAACTACAATTTCTCGTTTTTGATTTCCTCTACAATTTCCGGATTTAATAACGTGGAGATATCCCCAAAATTAGAAAAATCACCTTCGGCTATTTTACGTAGGATTCTACGCATGATCTTTCCGGAACGTGTTTTTGGTAATCCCGATACGAATTGTATCTTATCCAGTTTTGCAATCGGTCCGATATGACTCGCCACATGCTCGTTGATCTCCTTACGCAGATTGTCACGGTCACGGTATTCCCCGATCTCTTTCAGGATAATAAATCCGTAAAGGGCATTTCCTTTAATATCGTGCGGGAAGCCAACAATAGCCGATTCTGCTACCGCCGGATGTTCGTTGATTGCATCTTCAATTGGCGCTGTTCCTAAGTTATGCCCGGAAACAATCACCACATCATCTACCCTTCCGGTAATTCTGTAATAGCCTACTTCGTCCCGTAAAGCGCCATCGCCGGTAAAATATTTACCCGGGAAAGCCGAAAAGTAGGTATCCTTATAACGCTGGTGATCGCCCCAGATGGTTCTGGCAATGGACGGCCACGGAAACTTGACACACAAACTTCCCACAACCTGGTTTCCTTCAATCTCGTTGCGCCTTTCGTCCATTAAAACCGGCTGGATACCCGGTAACGGCAACGTGGCATACGTTGGTTTTGTTGGTGTTACAAAAGGTACCGGTGAAATCATGATTCCTCCCGTTTCTGTTTGCCACCAGGTATCTACAATAGGGCATTTTTTCTTGCCCACATGGTCGTTATACCAGTGCCATGCCTCTTCGTTAATAGGCTCACCTACCGAACCGATAACCTTTAAGCTGGATAAATCATGTTTATCAACCCATTCGGTACTTTCTTTGGCTAACGAACGGATCGCTGTTGGCGCCGTATAGAACTGGGTAACCTTATGTTTGTCGATAACATCCCAGAAACGTCCGAAATCCGGATAAGACGGAACCCCTTCAAAAATAACCGTTGTCGCCCCGTTTAATAACGGTCCGTATAAAATATAAGAGTGTCCGGTAATCCAGCCGATATCGGCCGTACACCAGTAAATATCGTTTTCTTCATAATTGAAGATATTTTTAAACGTATAGGCTGTATATACCATATAACCGGCAGTCGTGTGCAGCATTCCTTTCGGTTTCCCGGTAGAGCCGGAAGTATATAAAATAAACAACGGATCTTCCGCATCCATTATTTCCGCTACGTTGTTCGGAATCGCTTCGTCTAAAAGCGGCTGTAACCACAGGTCACGGCCTTCTTTCATTGTAACAGTTGTATTGGTTCTTTTCGCAACCAATACTTTGGTTACCGAAGGGCATTTTTCCAGGGCTTCATCTACAATGACTTTTAAGTCAATCGTTTTGTTTCCTCTGAAAGCACCATCGGAGGTGATAACCATTTTACATTCGCAGTCGATAATACGGGAAGCGATGGCAGAGGCTGAAAATCCGGCAAATACCACCGAGTGTATCGCTCCGATTCTGGCGCAGGCTAAAACGGCAACGGCAAGTTCCGGGATCATCGGCAGGTAAATACAAACCCTGTCCCCTTTTTTAATACCTTGTTCCCGTAAAACGTTAGCCATTTTGGCCACACGGTCGTACAACTCGTTATAGGTAATGTGTTCTGCTGCTTCTTTCGGATCGTTCGGTTCAAAAATAATCGCGGTTTTATTCCCTCTTTTTGCCAGATGGCGGTCAATACAGTTTTTTGTGATATTGACCTTTCCATTCACAAACCATTTAATATCGGCTTCCGCCATATCAAATTCCATTACTTTATCCCACAACTGGTACCAGGTAAAATTCTCTTCTGCTACTTTTCCCCAAAATTTACGCGGTTCACGAATAGACTTTTTATAGTGTTTAAAATATTCTTCGAGATTGTTTATTTTATAATAACTCATGACTAATTTGTTTATTCTTTTGCATCTTTTTTAAATATTCCTATTCCGTAGTTTTTAAAAGCGTCGGTCACTTCTCCGATAATGGCTTCATCATCAATTGTAGACGGAACCTGATATTGTTCTCCGTCAACAATACTGCGCAACAATTTTCTGAGGATTTTACCGGAACGCGTTTTGGGCAGTCGCTGGACCACGACTACATTTCGCAGGGAAGCTACCGCACCAATCTGCTCCCTTACCAGCTGTACTATTTCATATTCCAGCTGAAAGTGCTCAATATCATGTCCTGATTTTACCACCGCCATCGCTAACGGAACCTGCCCTTTTAAGGCATCGTTGATCCCGATTACCGCACATTCTGCTACTGAATCGTGTGCCGCTACAATTTCTTCCATTTCTGCGGTAGAAAGCCGGTGTCCGGCAACATTGATAACATCGTCAACACGCCCTGTTATGTAAATATAATCATCTTTGTCTTTATACCCGCCGTCGCCGGAAAAATAATAGCCCGGGAAACGGTTTAAATATCCGGCTTTAAAGCGCACTTCGTCTTCCCATAAACCCAGCATCATTCCCGGTGGCAAAGGTAGTTTTATTACCACATATCCTTCCTCATTTGCACCCAATTCTTTGCCGTTTTCATCAAAAATCCGGATATCATAACCCGAAACGGCTTTTCCGGCAGAACCGGGTCTGATCGGCAGGTATTCCACTCCCATCATATTGGCAATCATCGGCCAGCCGGACTCCGTTTGCCACCAGTGGTCAATTGTTGGAATCGGAATATGTTTCCGGTACCATTCCAGTGTGGCAACATCGCAGCGTTCTCCTGCCAGAAACTGGATACGCAGGCTGCTCAAATCGTATTTTTTTATAAATAATCCGTCCGGATCTTCTTTTTTAATCGCCCGGATTGCGGTGGGTGCTGTAAACATAACACTTACTTTATGTTCGGCTATCACACGCCAAAAGGTGCTCGCATCCGGAGTTTTGATCGGTTTCCCTTCAAAAATAACGGTCGTATTGCGGTTTAGCAACGGACCATACAGGATATAACTGTGTCCTACCGCCCAGCCCATATCGGAAGCTGCCCAGAAAACTTCGCCTTCATTAACGTTATAAATATAGCGCATTGAAAATTTAAGTACCGTGGCATAACCACCTGTATCCCTGACAATTCCTTTTGGTTTTCCGGTTGTTCCGGATGTATACAAAACATACAGCGGATGGCTGGACTCTAACGGTACACAAGGTACTTCTTCCGATCTGGCAACCAGATCGGCATAATCCACATCATACGTCTGGAACGGAATCCTGGCGCCCAACTTCCTGTTAAAAATAACTACTTTTTCCGGCTTGTGGTTTGCCATTTCAATAGCTTCATCCACTAATGGTTTATAGGCAATCAGCCGGTCAATTTCAATTCCTGATGAAGCCGTGATGATCGCTTTGGGTTTGGAATCGTCTATCCGGATAGCCAGCTCATGCGGGGCAAATCCGCCGAAAACCACCGAATGCGTAACCCCGATACGGGCACAGGCAAGCATGGCAAAAGCTACCTGCGGGATCATGGGCATATAAATCACCGCCGTATCGCCTTTGGTCAACCCCAACGAAACCAATCCGCCGGCTAACTTCGCTACTTCGGTTTTCACTTCATTAAACGTATATTTCCTGACATTTTGCGTTACCGGCGAGTCATAAATAAAAGCAACCTGCTCGCCGTGACCGTCCTGAATATGCTTGTCTATCGCAAGATAGCAGATATTCAGCTCGCCATCGGCAAACCAGCGCGCATAACCGTTTTCATCTTTGGAAAGTATCGCCTGCGGTTTGGAATACCATTCCAAAACATCGGCCTGCTCTTTCCAGAAATCTTCCGGAGCATTAATACTCCTGTTGTAGCATTCCTTGTAGTTCATAGTCAGTTTGTTTTTAACTGGTGAGCAGCTCATTAGCCTGTTCCACCAGTTTCTTAATCGAAAATGGTTTGGTCATATACAGATCGGCTCCCAGGGAAAGCCCTTTTTCTATATCCTTTTCTTTATTTTTAGCCGACAGGAAAATCACTTTGCAGTGCTGCAGGCGTTCGTCTTTTTTAATCTGCTCTAAAGTGGCAAATCCATCTACCATCGGCATCATCACATCGAGGATAATGATGTCCGGCAGCTGGATCTTTAAAATATCCAATGCTTCCTGTCCGTCACGGGCAATGAATACTTCATAATTATTTTTCTTAAACGTATATTCTAATGACATAACGATATTGGGTTCGTCATCTACAATTAAAATTTTCTTCATATTATTCCTTTTCCGTTGTATTATACCTTGGCAGCGTAAAATGAAACACGGTTCCGTCTTCCCTGTTCTCTGCCCATATTTTGCCTTTATGGTGTTCAATAATCTGTTTGCAGATCGCTAATCCTAATCCGCTTCCCACCGGTTTTTTGATATTCTGGTTGGTGGACTGGTAAAACTTGTCAAAAATAGCATCCAGATCTTCAGGGTTGATTCCCTTACCGTTATCTTTTATACTGGTTTGCACACTGTTTTCCGTTACGCTTAAAGTTATCGAAATATACCCGTTCTTTTCCGGACAGAACTTCACGGCATTCGAAATCAGGTTGTTGACTACCTGGATAATGCGTTCTTCCTCATAAAAAGCTTCCACTTCTTCTCTATCTTCAAACACGATGGTTATCGTCTTGTTGCGTATCAGTTGTTCTAACGGTTCCAAAGCCTTATCTATTGTACTGTTCAGACTGTTTTTTGTAGCGTGGATCCGCTGTTTTCCGGTTTCAAATTTTTCCAGATCCAGTATCTTGTTAATCAAACGATTTAACCGATCGGATTCCGAGATAATATTCTTTAAAAACTGTTTGCGCAATTCTTCCGGAATATCATCGTCGTGAAATAATATCTCGCTGGAGGCTTTTATTGCTGTAATCGGCGTACGCAGTTCGTGGGTAACGGTATCCAGGAACTCATCTTTCTGCAAGTCCTTTTCGATCAGCTGTTCATTGGCCTGCTGCAACTGGGCAGTAATCTGTTTTAACTCGTTAGATGTTTCGGTAAGCTTTTTATTGATAATGATATTTTCTTTGGATTCTTCCAGAATGTGCAACACTTCCTGAAGGGATATTTTTTCTTCTTTAACCACACTGGAAATCAGGATCCTTGCCGATGCCGTTCCGATGTGTCCGGTTAGCAGGTTTTCCGCAAACTTAACCAGCCTTGCATCGGCCAGTTTCTGGTTTTTATCCACATTGTATTTAAGGTTAAAAATATTCAATGCTCTTTTGGTGCGTTCTTCTCCTAAAAAGCGTTTTAAAACTTTTTCAATATCACTGGTATAGGCTGTTCCTTTCCATATAAAAGCATTTTCATGCATCGTAATATATTTGTCGATATCGATAAACATCTCGGCATAATTGCGTTCGCGGTAGTTTCCTTTAAAACTGACGGAAACGGCAAGATAAATAATTGTATTAAAGAACAAACTCCAGAACAGCGCATGCGGAATGGGCGTCAGATAATCCAGTCCAAACAACTGAAAGGGCTTTAAAAGGGAAATACCCAAAAATCCTTCGGTAATAAAGCTGTTATCGATATTCGTAATCCCGATGGAATACGGAATTAAAAGCGTGTACACGCACACTAAAAATCCGGCAATCATTCCGGAAACAGCCCCTAACAGGGAACCTCTCCGCCACATTAATGCTCCAAAAAAGGCCGGAGCCAGCTGTGCCATCACAACAAACGAAACCAGTCCGATGGAAAACAAATTGTAATCCAGTACGTAAAAGCGGTAAACCAGATACGAAACGATAATCAGTAAAAAAATACAAACCTTACGGATGTTTACGATACGCTTGCTGTTCTCGTCCTGAACTTCACTCTGTAAGGTTCCCAAAAAGCCATACGGAATGAGCAGGTTGTTGCTCAGCATGATCGACAATCCGATTGAAGCCACGACTATCATCGAGATTGAAGCTGAAAATCCGCCTAAAAACACCAACACCGTGATAACGGAATTATCAAAAAACTGCGGAATCAATAACGAATAGGTATCGGCATTTACGCTGTTTCCCGAAAACAGGATATTCCCGCCCCATGCAATGGGATATACAAAAACATTAAAAAGCAGCAAATACAGCGGAAACAGCCAGATGGCCGTTTTGATATGGCTTTCCCTGTTGTTTTCAACCACTGCCATCTGAAACTGACGCGGCAGCAGAAAAATGGCAAAAAGGGACAGTAAACACAGAAAAAACCAGTTTAAAGCCTGCGGAATACCGCCAATAGTGTTTTTTTCTTTAAATCCGGGCAACAGGCTTGCCTGTGCATAAATATCATCAAAACCGTCAAAAACAAAAAAGGTTACATATACACCAACCAGGATAAAAAAGAACAGTTTTAAAACCGATTCCATTGCAACGGCGGTAACGATTCCTTTTCTTTTTTCGGAGGCATCCACATAACGGGTACCGTAATAAGAGGCAAAAAGGGCTAAAGCGATAGCCACGTAGGTTGTGGTATCATTAAAAACATTGGAACTCAGTGATGTTTTGGTTACTATCGTAAAGGTTTCGGCTATGGCTTTTAGCTGTAACGAAATATACGGCAAAATACCGACCACACTGATAAAGGTAACCAACGCTCCTAAAAAACGGCTGTTCCCGTAACGCAGGGAAATAAAATCGGCAATACTGGAAATCTTGTTAACTCTTGAAATCCGGATGATCTTTCGCAGGATCAGAATCCATGCCGGAATGATAATCACCGGTCCCAGGTACACCGTAAGGTAACTCAGTCCCGATTTGGCCGCCACGCCAATGCTTCCGTAATAGGTCCACGCCGAGCAATATACCGCCAGCGAAAACGTATATACATAAGGGTTATTGGTCCATTTGCTATGGGCTTTTTTCTCTGCCCAATGGGCCACAAAAAACAGTATGGCCAGATAGAGCAATAAAATGATCAGCAATCCTAAACTATTCATAATACCGCTTAATCACTAATAATGAAACCAATACTGAAAACACCCATAAGGAAAAAAAGTAAAAATAGATAATCGGAATTCCTCCAATCGCTTCGGCTTTATCGAAAAGTAAAACCAAAGGCAGGTTAAAAGCTAATAAAAGCAATAAGGATAAAACGATTAACTTCTGTTCGTGGCGATTTTTCATTTTAATATACGAAACCAAATGACTCCGGCGCTTGCAAACAAGGAAACCGGAGTACAATTAGCAACTAGGTAGTTATATACTTATTCTTTACTGTCATATTCTCCTATCAGGGCATAATAGCCAAACGTTCCCAAACCTAAAACGATTAACGGCGTTAAGATGAATAAAATGATGATTCCAAACACCAAATCGTCTTGTTTTCCGGTTGTAAATTTAGGCAGACCGAATATAAAGATACAAAAATAGGCTGCGGCTAAAGCTAATAAAAGCCAGACAATTCCGAGAATTCTTTTTATTTTGTTCATGATACTGCTTTTAGTCGTTAATATTTTTATCTTTTCCGTTAATATAGAACACTCCAATCACAAAACTGATGGCTGCAATGATAATCGGATACCATAATCCTTCCAGGTAAAACTCGGCATTGCCGTTGTCTTTTGCCACAGTCACCAGATATGTGGAAATGGCTGGCAGCAAACCACCAAATATTCCGTTTCCAACGTGGTATGGCAGCGACATGGACGTATATCGGATTTTTACCGGGAACATTTCCACTAAAAAGGCTGCTATCGGTCCGTAAACCATCGTTACAAAAATCACCTGAACAAACACTAAGAAAATCAGTAGCCATTTGTCTGAAGCATTGATATGCACAGTGGTTTTAATATCCGATTTTGCTTTTCCGTCCACCATTACCGGTTTCCCGTCTTCTAAATGTACGGTTTTTATCTGTTCCCATTGGGTACCGTCTGAGAATTCTTTTGTTGTTGTGTACACGGAATCAATTGTCTGGTGGGCATTTTCCTTCGTGATGGCAACCAGTTTTGTTTTTTCAACGATCTCCGTTTTTAACGCCACGTCTGTTGTACTGTACATGGCCTTATATATGGGTCGGTATAAGAATATCGCCAGCAGCATTCCGGTCATCATAATGCTTTTTCTGCCAATCTTATCACTCAGCCAGCCGAAAACCACAAAGAAAGGAGTTCCCATCAGCAGGGCAATCCCGAGTAAAGTATCCACCTGCGTGGAATCGACACTCATTACCGTTTTCATAAAGTTCATCGCATAAAACTGCCCGGTATACCAGACAACTCCCTGCCCCATTGCCGCTCCGAATAAAGCCAGCAGGACAAATTTTAGATTGTAGCGGTTTCCGAAACTTTCTTTTAGCGGGTTTGTACTGGTTTTTCCTTCGGCTTTCGCTTTGGCAAAAACCGGTGATTCATGCATGTTCTTACGGATCAAATAGGATACCAGCACCATTAATATCGATACCCAGAACGGTACTCTCCATCCCCACTCGTCAAAAGCTTCCGAGGATAAGGAGGTTTTTGTTACCAGAATAACCATCAGGGAAACAAATAAACCTGCCGTTGCCGTTGTTTGAATCCAGGACGTCCAGTAACCTCTTTGTCCTATTGGTGCGTGTTCGGCCACATAGGTCGCCGCACCGCCATATTCTCCGCCTAATGCCAGTCCCTGTAAAAGTCTTAAAAGCAATACCAGTAAGGGCGCCATAAAGCCTATCGTTTCATAACTGGGAATACAGCCTATTAAAAAAGTGGCACCACCCATTAAAAGCAGGGTAACCATAAACGTATATTTTCTACCGATCAAATCGCCCAGACGTCCGAAAAATAAAGCTCCGAACGGACGAACCACGAATCCGGCCGCAAACGTTGCCAGTGTCGACAAAAATGCCGCAGTGGGATTGTCGGACGGGAAAAATTTGGTGGAAATAACTACTGCCAAACTTCCGAAAATATAGAAGTCATACCATTCGATAAGTGTTCCTACAGACGATGCTGTGATAACACTCCATATTCCTTTTGTTGATTTATTACTCATAAATGATTAGTCAAAGTTGTTTATAAATAGATTTGCAGTTGAATCAATAAATCCCCTTTCATGCCGTCAATATTGTCTTTTGCAATATAAACCGGGCGCGTGGAATACTGAGTGGTGATTTTAGCATGGTGTCCGTCCAGAAAGAAATTGGCACCGATATCAAACTGAGAGCTTGATTTTTCCAATGCATCAAACTTTTTATAGGTATAGGCACTAAAAGGCTGAATGCGAACCGTTGGTTTTTCGGCTTTACACGGCAGCAGGAAACCTGCCTGGGTATACCAGATCGTTCCGGAACCAATCATGGGCTGTGTATTACCGGCTCCTGCCAAAGCTCTGTCGCCTGTAAAACCAGGATCGGAAGCTCCTACATTCATAATCCCGATATTTCTCAGGTAATTGGGCCCGAAATCATAATCGTATAGCACGGAATATGCTGTTAAAGCCATCTTTTTGTCCTTTGCTCCCAATGGCATATCCAAAAAGGCATCGGCTGCAAATAATTTCATGTCATGTTTTGAAACAATACCGTTTACCGAGGTACGGGTCGCTTCCGGTGCCGTATAAAATCCGGCTCCCAAATTGAAAACTCTTTTGGTACCCAGGTAAGAACCTACTTTATAAGGAAGCAAATTCGATTCCTGATCTAAAAACTGGTATTCAAAATACCCGGCTTTCGACCATCGGGTATTTCCGCTGTTATCCACGGCAACGGCATTATCGGCGACCGCCACATCCACAGGAGCCGTACTGGTGGCAAAAGGTTTGTTGATGCTCATACGGTATTCCAGTTTTCCGTATTTCCCTTTGGCGAATATTCCCACCTGTCGGGCAAACTGATCGGCATTATCAATTAACGGCCAGTTAAAAATCGGGGCATCAATTGTCAGGAAATTCAGTGTGGAGGCCATCGTCATACGGGAAAGTCCCATATAGTAATGCAATCCGCCGCCTATCGATAAACTGAATTTCTTATCGGCTTCCGGCAATACAACTGCATATTCGTTCCAGGCATCGTGAAAAAACATACCCGGTTTTTTTGTAGAACCTGCCGGGCTGCTGAAGGTTTGATTGTTAATCCCGAAATGGGTCACAATCATGTATCTTTTTGAAATCTGTGCATACGCCAGCATTCGCAAACGTCTGTTGCCAATATCGGTATTCGTACTGGCCGGTTCATCACCAATCATTGTTCCCGGATTCATTTCGGAGGAACGAAACCAAATCTGATTCCATGCAATAAAGCGCATGTATTTGGATCCGTCTTCATTGAAATTTACTTTTAATCCTGAACCATAATCCGTGGAACCCTGAGAATAGCTTTCTACCGAGAGAAACAGTAAGCCGGCTAATAAAATGATCCGCTTCATAAGGTGTTAAAATTTGGTTGTTAATTTGTTTTTTGCTTTACCAAATTCTGAAAAGGAAACGGAAAAAAAATATTGCTGTATATATTTTTGTAAAGCAGTATAGCTAATCTTTAAAACGCTCCCATTTTATCAGCATAAATTTGTCCCCAAGCTCCGTAATGATCATTCCGGCTCCCGATAATTGCTCTTTGTTTTTAAGATATTCTATCAGTTCTATATGGTTAAAAATCTTGTAGGTAGGATGATAATCGGCGTGTGAAGGCTTTTTGATCTTAAATTCCTTTATCCAGTTGCTCACCGTTACATGGGAAACCCCGATAATCCGTTCAATTTCGCGGTAACTCAGCCCTTCCAGGTACAACTGCAATGCTTTTGTTACATAGTAATTATCGATCTTTTTACCCAGTTTATTAACGGTAAAGTAATATTGGCATTTTTTACACAAATACCGCTGACGCTGGTTGATCACACCGCTTTTAACGATCTTGTCGTTCTGGCATTTCGGGCAGGCTAAAATCTCCATGTATATAAATTTTGCATAAATATAGTATTTTAGCAACAATACATTCATCAATTTGCTATTTTTTTAAATAAAAAATTACACTTTACACATATTTAAAGCACTATATTTACGATTAAAACAGTAAATATGCTTTTTAAAAAATCACACCGTTTTAATCCATATATCCGGTCATGTATATGAAATCCTTGCTTTTGTCAGCTGCCGTCTTATCATTCATGCTGTTATCCTGTAAACATTCCCTGCCAAATCATCAGTCCGAAACAACTGCAAATCATTATGATTTTCCGGTTGATTCCGTAGAAAGGGCTTTTTTAGACGGGAAACTGTTTTACAGCAGTTTTATCCGCCTGCATCCGAAAGATTGTGCCTATATCTATATTGATGAAGAATATATCAATCAGCTCCATAACGAAACCACAAAACAGCTTTTTAATACTACCGAATACCTGACCGCAGAAAACAGGGAGGCTTATTATCAAAAAATGATGAGTGCCATACCAAAAGAGGACCACATCATTTTTGACAGGATCTGGAAATTAAAAGAAGTACGGGAACAAATATCCGGCGATGGCGGATTGCATACCCTGGCTACCTGGATGACACAAAAACCTACAGCTGACGATCCGTTTTACTATATAGAAGTCCGGCGACTGTACCTGGAACGATTTGGAATCTGTACGGGTATCGGTTTTGTAAAAGTGCATTTCCAAAGCCACAAGATATTTGTTGCCAATCGCGATGGCGAATACCTGCCGCTAAAGGAATGGCGAAAAATCAAGGACGACTAAACCGGTAATATATTCACAACCATCAGTCTTAAAAACACCTATAACCGGCATTCCGTTTAAAACAGGTTGAAACGCTCCGAAAACGCAATAAAATCACAAAAAATACACAATTCTTAAAAAATATAGAATAAAAATACATAGTGTATATTTTTATCATTTTAAAAATATTAATTGCAAAAAAAAACCTTTAATTTGCAATAAAACAAACAACACTATGCATCTTGATCCGTCTGTATTAGACCAATCGGCAATATACAAACTACTTACCGGCGCCGTGATTCCGCGCCCTATCGGCTGGATATCATCCGTGAATAATGAAGGCGTTTACAACCTGGCTCCTTTTTCTTTTTTCAATGCAGTTGGCGAAGATCCGCCGCATGTCATGTTTTCCACAGTGCGCCCCAACAACACCAATAAAGACACACTGAATAATGTACTGGAAACCAAACAATTTGTAGTCAATATGGTTACGGAAGATTTGGTTGAAAAAATGAACATGACCTCGATGAATATTCCTTCCGACCAAAGTGAATTTGAACTGGCCGGACTAACACCGATCCCTTCCTTAAAAGTAAAAGCACCACGGGTAAAAGAATGCCAGATCACTATGGAGTGCGAACTGGTACACCACTATACACTGGAAAACCACAAGCATGGCGGCGCAACAATTGTTATTGGCAAAGTGGTCATGTTTCATGTTGCAGAAGATGTATTACTCGACAATTATAAAATTAATATGGAAACCTACAAGCCCGTAGCGCGTTTGGCCGGTTCCAATTATTCAAAATTAGGAGAGATATTCTCCATTAAAAGAGCATAAACAATGAAGATTTCAGTTATTGGCGGTGGTCCCGGCGGTTTATATTTTTCCATTTTAACCAAAAAGGCGCAGCCCGATTGCCAGATAGACGTATACGAACGCAATAAGGCTGATGACAGCTTTGGCTTTGGAGTCGTTTTTTCAGATGAAACCCTGAGTGAATTCCTGACGAAAGATCCGGAATCCTATGAATTAATACGAAGCAAATTCGCTTACTGGGACGACCTGGATGTTGCCCGTGACAGTGAAGTTGTTCGCATTACCGGAAACGGATTTTGCGGCTGCTCCCGAAAAACACTTTTGGAACTATTACAGCAGCGCTGCCGCGAAGAAGGTGTTAACCTGCATTTTGAAACCAATATTGACGACCTGAGCCAACTGAGCGATAGCGACATCATTGTTGCTTCCGACGGTATCAACAGTGCGATCCGCGATCGGTTTGCTTCCGATTTCGGCACTAAAACCGAATTAAAAAAGAATCGCTTTGTCTGGATGGGCTCTACACGACCTCTGGACGCTTTTACATATTTTTTCAGAACAACACCATACGGAACTATTGTTGCCCATACCTATCAGTACCAGGAAGGTATGAGTACCTGGATTTTTGAATGCTCGGATGCCACCTGGCAAAAAGCCGGCTTTAGTGTAACTGATGAAAAAGATACGATACAAAAAATCGAATCCCTGTTTAAAGAAGAACTGCAGGGACACGGCCTGATCTCCAATCGTTCTCATTGGCGCCAGTTTCCGGCTATAACCAATGACAACTGGTACAAAGACAATATTGTTTTATTGGGTGATGCCAAAGCAACCGCCCACTACTCCATTGGTTCCGGAACCAAACTGGCTATGGAATGTGCCATTGCCCTGTCGGAAGCGGTGATCAGCAATCCCGGTAACGTAACAGCAGCTTTTCAGCAATATGAAAAAATGCGCAGAAACCGTGTTGAAATGATTCAATATGCTGCGAATGTTTCGCTGGACTGGTTTGAGCACATGGATCGCCATATCGAGCACGATTTTATGCAGTTTGCTTTTGGCGTGATGACGCGTTCCAAAAAAGTTACGTTTGAAAATATGGCATTGCGGGATACTACTTTTACACAAAAAGTACTTGCCGAATTTAACCATAAGAACAACAATACTGCCAATACACCTGCAGCATTTACACCTTTCCAACTACGGGAAATGGCATTAAAAAACCGGATTGTAATGAGCCCGATGGGACAATATTCGGCTGAAGACGGATTGGTTTCCGACTGGCATTTAATGCATTACGGTGCACGTGCTACCGGTGGTGTCGGCTTAATTTTAACCGAAATGACCGCCGTTTCCCAAACCGGACGCATTACTTTAGGTTGCGCCGGTATATATACTAAGGAACAAGTAGTTGCATGGAAAAAGGTAACAGATTTTACCCACCAAAATACCACTGCTAAAATAGGGATTCAGCTCGGACATTCCGGGCGAAAAGGTGCCACAAAAAAACCGTGGGAAGGCGCTACCGAATCGATTGAAAAACCATGGGAACTGCTTTCTGCCTCACCCCTTGCTTTTAACGACAAAACAGCCGTTCCGAAAGAAATGACAGCACAGGATATGGAACAGGTAATTACTGAATTTGTCCAGGCTGCAAAAAATGCGGATGAAGCCGGGTTTGACATGATCGAACTACAGGCACATCACGGATTCCTGTTAGCTTCTTTCCTGTCGCCTTTAACCAATATCCGTCAGGACGAATTTGGCGGCAGCATCGAAAACCGCCTGCGATTCCCGCTACAGGTTTTTGAAGCCATCCGTAAAGTATTCCCGGCTGCAAAACCAATGTCGGTTCGTATCTCTGCTTCCGACTGGGCTACAAACGGAATATCGGAAGACGATACAATCGCGATTGCTGAAGCCTTTAAAAATGCCGGAGCAGACATTATAAACGTTTCAACCGGAAATACTGTTTCCGGACAAAAACCACAGGTAGGCAGAATGTGGCAGACGCCTTTTTCGGACACGATCCGGAATACGGTTCACATCCCTACGATAACAACGGGTTATATCCAGGATATTGACCAGATCAACACCATATTGCTAAACGGCCGTGCCGATCTGGTAGCACTGGGAAGACCTTTACTGATCGATCCTAATTTCGTGCGGAATGCACAGGCTTACGAACAGTATCAAACTGACGATATCCCCAAACAATATCAGGCGGGTATCTCGCATTTGTATCCGTTGAAAAGCGCCGAAAGAAAAGCTGCCGAAGGCATGAAGAAAGCATTGAAACCGGAAAGCCATAAGAAGAATTCATAATTACGAATTATGAGTTACGCCTGAATAAAGACACTATAAGCCATCTAAACAAAATTAAGGAAATGAGAAAAGATAACATTGTGCAGTTAAAAAGCTATGCTTTTGCTGTTAGAATAATCAAAGTGTATCAATTCTTATGTAATGACAGGAAAGAATTTGTACTCAGCAAGCAATTGCTACTTCCGGCACCTCCATTGGTGCGAACATAGAAGAAGCAATCGGCAGGCAGTCGGGGAAAGATTTTTATGCCAAACGCTCTGTTTCTTATAAAGAAGCCAGAGAAACACATTATTGAATCAGACTTTTAAAAGATACTGATTATTTAACCAAAGAATTATCGAAGAGTTTGCCGGATGATGTAGAAGAACTATTACGAATAATAGGCTCCATTCAAAAAACACTCCGTAATTCTTAATTCCTAATTTGTAATTAATAATGAAACATTATAGTGATAATTTCGCTCATAACAATCTGCCGGCAGACAAACACCAGCCGGACTATATTTTCAATCATACGGATTTTGAATTTCCGGAAGATCTGAATTGTGCCGAGCAATTACTGGACATTCACATTCAAGAAAACCGCGGCCATCATATTGCGATACGCACCTTTGAAACCACCTGGACATTTCAGAATTTGTATGACAAGGCTAACCAGATTGCCAATGCACTTACTGACGACATGGATTTCGTTAGCGGCAACAGGGTTTTAATCCGTTCTGCCAACAATCCGATGTTTGTTGCCTGCTGGTTCGGCATCTTAAAAGCCGGTGGAATCGTAGTGGCCACTATGCCGCTTTTAAGAGAAAAAGAATTATCGGTAATGATCGAAAGTGCCGAAATCACGCACGTGTTTTGCGATTACCGCCTGAAAGAGGAAATGGATCTGGTTCGTTCTCCCTTTTTAAAGAAAGTGGTACACTATGACGGTTCCGAAAAAACCAATTGTGAACTTGAAGACATGCTTCAGCACAAATCCAAAACATTTACCAATTATAAAACCAAATCCGATTCTGTTTCATTGATTGGGTTTACTTCCGGTACAACCGGAAATCCTAAAATGACCGCACATTATCATCGCGACATTGTCCTGATTTGTGAAGCTTTCCCAAAATATTCCCTGCAGCCCAAACCGGAAGATATTTTTACCGGAAGCCCGCCATTAGGCTTTACTTTCGGATTAGGCGGATTGGTATTGTTTCCTTTCTATTATGGTGCTTCCACTTTTCTGATTGAAAAACCGTCACCGGAATTGCTCCTGGAAGCCATTCAGAAACACAAAATAACGGTTTGCTTTACTGCTCCTACCGCATGGCGTGTTTTGGCAACAAAAGTTAAAGAATATGATATTTCTTCGCTTCGCAAGTGTATTTCTGCAGGAGAAACATTACCTTTAAAGGTATGGGAAGATTGGTATGATGCCACCAGGTTAAAAATAATAGACGGAATCGGAGCTACCGAAATGCTGCATATTTTTATTTCGTCCAATGACGACAATATGAGAAAAGGCGCTACCGGTTTGCCTATTCACGGTTATGAAGCCAAAATAGTAGACAAAAAAGGAAACGATCTTGGGGTTAACGAACCGGGAAGATTAGCCGTTCGCGGAATTACCGGCTGCCGTTACCTGAACCGAACGGACAAACAAAAAGAATATGTACAAAACGGCTGGAACCTGACGGGTGACATCTTTAAAAAAGATGAAGACGGTTATTTCTGGTTTATCGCCCGCGGGGATGACATGATCATCTCTTCCGGCTATAATATTGCTGCCATTGAAGTAGAAAGCGTATTGCTCACTCATCCGGAAATTGCCGAATGTGCCGTTGTAGGATTACCGGATGAAGAACGCGGTATGCTGGTTTGCTCGTATATTGTTCTGAAAGACAAATCCAAAGCGGGCAACGATTTTGGAAAATCGATTCAGAACTGGTTTAAAGATGTGGCTGCCCCGTATAAATATCCGAGAGAAATTCGTTTTTTAGATAGTCTTCCCAAAACGGAAACAGGAAAAATTCAACGATATAAACTAAAATAGTAACAGGATGAGAAAAGCATTTGTAGTTTTCAGTATAACCATTTTATCCATAACAGCGATTTTAATCTATGTGAATTGGAAATTCAGTTTTCTGCTATTAATATTCCTTCCGTTAATAGCGATGGGACTACATGACATGTACCAGTCCAAACAGAGTATCAAACGAAATTTCCCTTTACTGGGAAGAATGCGTTACCTGCTGGAATCGATCGGACCGGAAATGCGCCAGTATTTTATCGAAACCGACACGGCCGGAAAACCTTTTAACCGTTTGCAGCGCAGCCTGGTGTACCAGCGCAGTAAAAAAGAAACGGATTCCATGCCGTTCGGAACGCAGTTAAACGTTTACGAACCCGGCTACAAATGGATCAACCACAGTATTAAAGCCATTCCTTTTTCGGAAGTGGATCCCGATCCGAAAATCAAGATCGGCTCCTCACAATGTGAAAAACCGTATATGGCCAGCTTATTCAACATCAGTGCGATGAGCTACGGTTCCCTAAGTAAAAATGCTATCCTGGCTTTAAATTCCGGTGCTAAGCAAGGTGGTTTTTACCACAATACCGGCGAAGGCGGACTTTCACCTTATCACCTTCAAAACGGCGGCGATATTGTCTGGAACATCGGAACCGGATATTTCAGCTGCCGCGATAAAGAAGGCAAATTCTCGTATGAAGAATTCTCCAAAAGAGCCATTCTGGACAATGTAAAAATGATCGAGATCAAATTTTCACAGGGAGCCAAACCGGGACATGGCGGAATTTTACCGAAACAAAAGGTAACCGATGAAATTGCAGCCATTCGTCTGGTCGAAAAAGGGAACGATATTATTTCCCCGCCAAGACATTCCGCTTTTTCGACACCACTGGAATTGATGGACTTTATCAAAATCCTGCGCAAAGGCTCCGGAGGAAAACCGATCGGGATGAAAATCTGTATTGGTAACAAATCGGAATTCTTAGCCATTTGCAAAGCAATGGTACAAACCCGGACCTATTTTGACTTTATCACTGTCGATGGCGGCGAAGGCGGAACCGGGGCGGCGCCTCAGGAATATTCCGATCATGTGGGTATGCCGTTACGGGAAGCTTTAGCCTTTGTATATGACTGTTTAAACGGTTTTGGCATTAAGGATGAGATCAAGATCATTGCCAGCGGAAAAGTAATTACCGGATTCGACATTATCAAATGCCTGTCGATTGGTGCAGATGTCTGCAATTCGGCACGCGGAATGATGTTTGCTTTGGGCTGTATTCAGGCATTGGAATGCCATGCCAATACCTGTCCGACCGGTGTTGCCACACAGGATCCCAAACTGGTAAAAGGACTGGTTCCGGAAGAAAAAAGCGTGCGTGTTGCCCGTTTTCAGCATGAAACCGTTAAAAGTGCCATGGAACTGATGGCTTCTGCCGGACTGGAACATCCGGACGATGTTGACCGGACTGTTATCAGTGCCCGCGTGAGCGGAACAAAAATAGAAACCTATTATGAAATGTATCCGGAAATCGAGCGTGGTTGTTTGTTAAACGAAACAACCGTTCCTAAAGAATTTGCCTTCTTTTGGAAAAAAGCCGTTGCGGAAAGTTTCTAAATTAATTATTACAATACCATGAACCAATATTTTATAAAAACTGAAAAAGTCCGCTTCCAGCATGTTGATTATGCCGGAATCGTATTTTATCCCCGCTTTCTGGAAATGCTGAACTGCCTGGTTGAAGACTGGTTTGAAGAAGCACTGGAACGTCCGTTTTCCAAAATGCACGAAACAAACGGCATCCCAACGGTAGATTTAAAAGTACAATTCAAAAAAGCGGCCCGTTTGGGAGAAACCCTGACCAAAAAATTATGGGTAAAACACCTGGGCGGTGCTTCCCTGTTGTGCGGATTTCAGTTTGAGGATGAAAAGGGAACAATATGCCTGGAAGGCGAAGTAACGCTTGTTAATGTTGCTTTTACCGAAAACCGGAACAATATCAAAGCCGAAGCTTTTTCTGAAGACATGAAGCATAAAATTAATAAGTATTTATTGGTAACGCTATAAGATCCGGTTGTTGTTCACATCCCAAATGGTATATCATACATCATATATCAAACATCCCAAATCATATATCATACCTCAAAAATCATATATCAAAAATTACAATGGATTTTTCAAAATTTAAAGCCGCCACCGTCCAGACAGCTCCGGTTTTTCTAAACGTGGAGAAAACGGTTGACAAGGCCATCGGTATAATTGCAGAAGCCGCCGCAAACGGCGCACAGCTCATCGCCTTTCCGGAGGTTTTTATTGCCGGTTATCCGTACTGGAACTGGATCATGACACCGGTTCAGGGAAGCAAATGGTATGAAGTGTTATACCGCAATGCTGTAGCGGTGGATGATCCGGAAATGAAACGGATTTACCAGGCTGCCAAAACGCATAACATCCATATTGTTATGGGTATTAACGAGCGCGGTACCAGCTATGGCGAAATTTACAACACCAATCTGATCATTGACAATCAGGGAAACTGCATTGGCAAACACCGGAAATTAGTCCCTACCTGGGCAGAAAAACTAACATGGACTTCCGGCGACGGTTCGTCCCTTAAAGTATATCCCACCGAAATTGGCCCTATCGGAACGCTGGCCTGTGGTGAAAACACCAATACGCTGGCACGGTTTACGCTGCTGGCACAAGGCGAACTGATTCACATTGCCAATTATATTTCCCTTCCGGTAGCTCCGCCGGATTACAATATGGCGGAAGCTATTAAAATCCGGGCAGCGGCACATTCTTTTGAAGGCAAACTGTTTACCATTGTTTCCTGCTCTACAATTTCACAGGAAATTATGGATGCACTAAAAGAAGATGTCCCGAATGTGGAAGAATTACTAACCCGAAAAAACTCGGCTTTCTCCGGGTTTATAGGACCAAACGGAGCCGTGATCGGCGAACCGCTAATTGATGAGGAAGGTATCGTATATGCCGATATTGATCTGGCAAAATGCATACAGCCCAAACAGATGCATGACATTTTAGGGCATTACAACCGATTCGATATTTTCGATTTGCGCGTAAACACGGCGCCAACCCGAAAAATAACTTTTATTAACAGTCACGAAGCATTTAATAAGGAATAATTATGAATGATCCATTTAATGATGATGTTATTGGCAGAGCCCGGGTAAAAGATACTCCGGAACTGGAAGCCTACTATAAAGAACTGGAAACATTAGGTGCCGGTGCCTTGTGGACCGTTGCCAACGATATTGAGCCCTGGGAACCGCGGACTTCTTCGGTTCCGATGCTGTGGAAATATGAAAACTTACGCGAACTGGTACTAAAATCATCCGAACTGGTTACACCGGAACAAGCCGGCCGCCGTGTGGTTTATCTGGTAAATGACAAACGAAAAGACGTAAGTGCCGCCGTAGGCTGGCTATACACTGGTATTCAGGTTACCCGACCGGGCGAAAGTACTTCGGCTCACCGCCATAAGGCTTCTGCCCTGCGCTTTATCATGGAAGGTTCCGGCGGTTACACCGTAGTGGACGGGAATAAGATCATGCTGGAAGTTAATGACTTTGTGATCACTCCCAATTCCAGCTGGCACGAACACGGCGTTGAAGCCGATGGCAAAACCTGTATCTGGCAGGATGGTTTGGATATTCCGCTGGTCAATGCCCTGGAAGCTAATGATTATGCCGTTCATGAAGGTAAACAGCCTCTGGAAGCGCCTTTAAACCATTTGCCGTTAACTTATAGCGGCGCCGGGTTAATCCCTGCCGACAGGGTTTGGGATAAGCCGTACTCTCCATTGTTTAAATATTCCTGGAAAACTGTTTATCCTGCTTTATTGGAAGCGGCAAAAGTAAACGAAGGCTCTCCTTATGACGGCATCATCATGGATTACTCCAATCCGCTAACCGGCGGACCGGTTATGCAGACCATGGGTGCTTCGATGCAGTTACTGCGTGCCGGTGAACACACCAAAGCCCACAGGCATACTGGTTCGTTCGTATACCAGTGTGCCAAAGGAAAAGGCTATTCCATCATTGGCGGAAAACGCTATGACTGGAAAGAGCGCGATATTTTCTGCGTACCGTCATGGGTATATCACGAGCATGTAAACCTTTCCGAAACAGAAGACGCCTGTCTTTTCTCGTTTAACGATTTACCGGTTATCAAATCGCTGGGATTGTATCAGGAACAGGCATATACGGAAAACAACGGCTTTCAAACCATTTAATTACACGAAGAATCAAAATACACAATGAAATTAGCTACTTACAGAATTAACCATGTTGCTCCGCGTTTAGGAGTTGTTCAGGACAATCACATGATCGATCTTGAAGATGTTGCCCGAATAAAAGAAGAAACGCTTCCGCTGACAATGCTGGATCTGATTGACCTCGGGCTGGATGAGGTTAAGCGAATACAAAGCCTGATTGACAGCCTGACAGAAGAACAAAAGAGCAATTGCTATTATCCGCTATCGAATGTAACGTTCCTGGCTCCTATCCCGAAACCCCGCAAAAATATTATCGGAATCGGATTAAACTATACCGAACACGTTGCCGAAAGTGCCAGAACACTGGACACATCCAAAGAATTGCCGCAACAGCCGGTAATTTTTTCAAAACCGCCAACAGCGGTTACCGGAACAGATACTGCTATCATTCACAATCCGAAACTAACACAGCAGCTGGACTGGGAAGTGGAACTGGCCGTTGTTATCGGTAAGGAAGGAAAATATGTAGCCAAAGAAAAAGCTTTGGATTATGTTTTCGGATATACGATAATCAACGATATCAGTGCCAGAGACTGCCGTCGTTCCGGGCAATGGATCGTTTCAAAAGGACAGGATACTTTTGCACCGATGGGACCGGTTCTGGTTACCAAAGACGAAATCCCGGATCCGCATAACCTGAACCTGTCTTTAAAGCTGAATGGGGTTGAAAAACAAAATTCCAATACCCGGTTTATGTTGTTCAACATCAACGATCTGATTGAAGACCTGAGTACGGTATTTACCCTGGAACCGGGCGATATTATTGCTACCGGAACACCTGCCGGTGTGGGTGCCGGTCGCAATCCGCAGGAATGGATGTGGGATGGCGACACGGTTGAAGCAACAGTTGAAGGAATTGGTACTATAACCAATACAATCAAAGAATTAAATAAAAATTAATATCCCGATTATACCCATGAAAAAATACAGAATCGGCCAGATCGTTCCCAGTTCCAACGTAACTATGGAAACCGAAATTCCGGCTGTTTTCCGTTCCCGTGAAACGATTTTACCGGAACGTTTTACCTTTCATTCCAGCCGTATGCGAATGAAAAAAGTGACCAAAGAAGAACTGGAAGCAATGGATGCCATGAGTTTGAAATGTGCTCAGGAATTATCCGATGCGCATGTCGATGTTATGGGCTATGCCTGCCTGGTAGCCATCATGAGTATGGGGCGCGGTTACCACTGCGTTTCGGAAGTGAACCTGCACCAGGAAACCATAAAAAATGACTTCCCTACTCCTATCGTTACCAGTGCCGGTGCGCTGATTAACGGTTTAAAGGTTTTGGGGGCTAAAAAAGTAGCGGTTATTACGCCTTATATGCGTCCGCTTACGGATTTGGTTGTTGATTATATCGAACATCAGGGATTTGAGGTTGTCGATTCGATTGCCCTGGAAATTCCGGATAATCTGGAAGTGGCTGCGCAGGATCCGATGAACCTGCTGGACATCTACAAAAGGCTGAACCTGGAAGGTGTTGATGTACTGGTAGCTTCTGCCTGTGTGCAGATGCCGTCTTTGGAAGCGATTGACCTGATCCAGAAAGAAATCGGGATTCCGGTGACTTCTGCCGCCGTTTGTACGACCTATGAAATGATGAAAAAACTCGGACTGGAAGCAAAAGCGCCTATTGGCGGTGAATTGTTAAACGGAAAATATTAATCTTTTCCCTGTTTAAATTTTCTATTTTTGGTATTAAAATCAATTTCTATGAAAAATATATTACGAAATAGCGCAAGCTTTGCTGCCCTGGCTTTATTATTAAGCTGTAATCAGACTAAAAAAGAGGAAAGTGTTCCGGAACCGGCCGCAGTTGAGCAGACAGCTCCTGCAGCAGAACCGGAAGCAGCTCCACAGGTAACAGAAACGGTTTCCGGAAAAATTACCGCTATCCAGCCCGGTAAAGACGGTTATACCGCAACCTTGGAAACTGCTGATAAAAAAGTATTCTTTGCGACCATCAGCCATTCTAATTTAACCAAACACGAACAATACAAAACAGTTGTTGTTGGTGATACGATTACCGTTAAAGGCGATCTGTGGCAAAGCGGTGAAGAATCACACATTACCGTTAGAGCGATTTTATAAAAATAATAAGGGGAAATTAGTTTAATTTCCCCTTACATTTTTTACAGAGTTTCATTTTTGCATTATCCACTGTTGCAATCTTTTCGACAGCATCGGTCATCACACAGTGCTTGTCTTCACAATGGGGCAAACCTAAATTATGCCCGAATTCATGGATAACGACCTTTTTAAATCTTGACAGTGTAATTTCAGTATCTTTATGTTGTATCCGGTAAGTCGATACGACCGAACTATTGCCGGGACAATATGCCAATCCCATAATCCCAAAATCACGATACCTCGATTCCGGTTTTCTAATATTTCCGTTTGTATCATATTTTGTTATGGATATATCGCTGTTTGTTAATCCTAAAACATAGTCCAGCGTATCCAGATCTGCCCTTTTTTGAATCCTTATAATACTATCAGCTCTATATCTTGGTGATTTTACAGCTGTATAAGCTTCCTTATATAGTTTTCGCTCCGGTAAAACGACAATTTTCACATCATAAAAATTGGAAATAACTTTTGAAATTGTATCTACCTTATCCGGAGCCATTCCTTTGTATGGAACAATTCCTACCACCTTTTTTTGATGACAACCGATTAAAAATAAACTGAGAGCTAAAAACAATATGTAACGCATATAATTCTTTAAAATAAAACAAGTTTTAAACTTTCTTAAATCTGATTAAACACTAATAAAAGTGTTTGTAAATTGTTGGTTTGCTGTCAGGTCTTCATGATTGAGCGTCACTTTTTGCTGCTGAATTATCGTTTGCGTAATACTGAGCGTTTTCAAGATATTATCCCTGTTGATCACCAGTCCGTTTTCGCAGTCTTCATTTTCGGCATAATGATGAAACGTCATCATCTCCGATTCGGTAATAACCGGATTTGATTTTACAAAACGGGCAAACCATTCAGCCCGTTGTTCCCTGACCGCTTTCGGATACAAGGTTGCGGAGGACCAGATATAGTTTTTGGCGGCATCCAGTTCCGTTTCACTTTTACTGACCTCGTTCCATTGCAGCTGGTATAATGTATCCGCTTCAAAGACAACCAATGTAAAAGATTCGATTTCGTTTAAATTGATGTTGCGCCAGCTTTGCAGTACTGATGCAGCGCTTATTAGTTCCAAAACGATCAGTCCCCTGCTCATTCTGTAAGCAGCTTTCCGGGCAAGCCTTTCCTCTGCTCCGTTTAAAAGCACAACAACACGGCCTTTTTCGCTCACTGCATACCAGGTTCCGCCTGCTTTACTGTCTTTAGGATAAAAAACCTGCTGCCCGTTAACAAAATATTTTCGCGGCTCTAAAGCCGGTCTGGCAATCATTTCATCACGGTTTGAGGTAATGATGTATTTACCGTTGCTGTTTATAAAAGTTACTGTGCACATAATCTACTAAATTATAGAAATTTTCCCGAAAACAATCCATTTACCGGTCTGTTATTTCCGGTAATCCCAATAGCCGTAAACTCACTTTTGACCAATAAAAAAAGCTTCGGAATTCTGAAGCTTTTACATCAAAAAACAATTATTGCTTTAAGCACCAATACAGGATCTTGGCAATATTTTTGGCATCGTCCACACCACGGTGATGGGTTCCTTCCAGCGGAATATCCAGGATGCTTAAAGCGCCATTCATACCGGTAGGTTTTTGCAAACCTCTGGTTTCGGCAAAGAGCACTTTAACATTGATATGCTCCGCTCCCATAGGGTAATCCAGATTGAACCGGGCACATTGTTTCTTTAACATGTTCAGGTCGTAGGCTCCATAACTCGCCCAGGTGTATTCTTTTGGATCATACTGTTCCGTAAGTTTTTCCAACGCTTCCGCAAACGGAATTCCTTTTTGTTCCAGCAAATCCTGGGTAATTGTTGTTAATTCCGTACAAAACGCACTTACAGCGGAATGTTGCGGCTTTATTAAAATCCCCTGATTCTTCGTTATTTCACTGGTATGGCTATCCAGCACGCAAATCCCGATTTCAATAATTTCATTTTCCTGTCCGGCCGGAACCGGTCCCTGCCAGCATGTGGCTTCTAAATCTATAATGATAATTTTAGCTGTTGTTTTCATTTTTTATCTTTTTAAAAACTACGGATACCCTACCCGTAGTTTTGTTATTTTACAAAGATGTCTTTCAACTGACCAATGACGTTACCGCTGCCGGAAATGGTGATCTCACCAATTTTATCCGCAATTTTTTCAACGTATTCCATCTCTTTCAATTTCCATAACATCTCATTTTCTTCCATTAATTTGGCAGTATTCAATAAACTGCGCGTTGCTGCCGTTTCTTCACGTCGCATGATGCTGTTTGCCTGTGCTTTTTTCTCGGCCACCAATACCTGGTTCATGATTTCCTTCATATCGCCCGGTAAGATCACATCGCGGATACCGGCATCGGAAACCGTTAAGCCCAACTCACTGATTCTGGCTGCTGTTTCCTGCAAGATAATTTCGGCAATGGCATCCTTTTTATTCAATAATTCATCCAGGGTCAAACTTCCCACAAAAGCACGCAATGCCAACTGCATCATAATATACAATTGTTTTTCGGTATCTTTATTAATAACCAATGCTTTAATAATATCGGTTATCTGATAACGAACAAAAAAATTAATGCGCAAGGCCGCTTTATCTCTCGTTAATAATTCCTGACCGGAGATCTCCATTTGTTGCTGGCGGACATCGATTGTCCGTACTTCTACAGTGGTATTATTCTTCCAGAAATAATGCATTCCGGCTGTCAATTCTTTGATGAACACACCGTTAATATACAACAATGCTTTTTCATGGCTCAAAACCAAAAAGCGGCGTACATAATTACTGATGCGGATGTTGTCCAATAAAGTTATCGGAACAGCTTCTGTAATATCCACTTTGGATAAATCGACCGTAATAAATTCCCGTTTGATAAAACCTTTCCAAAAGGCATAACGGCCGGCTGTCATTACTTCTTTAAAGTTACCGTTTTCAAATTGCAATACAATCTGATCATCAGCTACTTCAACAACCGTTAACATAGCTGCCAATGCTTCATTCTGCATGATATAATTTAATTCATACTGGGAATGAAAGGCAGTATTGTTATCGTAAATAACCACTTCCTTATTACCGAAAATCCAGTAAGAACCTTCCTGTAATACCTGAATCAATTTCTGATTCTGGAAAACCAAAGCGGTTTGTAAAGCTTTAATATGTATTTTTTTTAACATAACTGTATTTTTTAAATTTTTAAATCTTTTTAATAAAAACGATGGCCGTTGTTTCCTGAAAAGGACGGAAAACAAGTGGTTTACAGATCCGCAGGAATGGTTTATGGCTATATTTCTTTTCCTAAAAAAAGAGCAAACAATAAAGCAAATCTGTTTTTCCATAAACAAAGCCTGATCTCAGGTCTTGTCAGGAATGTGATTATCGACATTGCAGGCAATAATCACCAACAAAGGCACAATCGTTTTCTGGTGCATTTTTTAGAGAAATGCCAACTCGGTCTCACAGACTTTTGGCCTGTAACAAAAACTACATTAGAAGTGTAGTACTCAACCGGACGAGCTAACGTATGTAAATACGCAGGGATTCGAACCCTTTTAAATGAAACAAGTCCCCTAAACTTGTGCGATTACCAATTTCGCAATTCCGTTTAACCGGAAGCAGGACTCGAACCTGCAATTCATTGCTGCTTTTTTGGAAAACAGTAAAACCTTCAAATCAAGTTGCACAATAAAACTTAATACCGCTAAGCAAAGTATATTGCAATGGTGCTATACCGAAACACACAACAGGACTTGTCTGATATTTTTAAAATGTGTTTTAAACGTTGTCATGTATTACCGGACAAAGATTTCAACACAACTACGCAGTATATGTGCGTATATAAATATTTTTTCAAATTATTTTTTAATCCACGCAATAACAGTGTGTAAATATGTTAATCTGACGGATTCAAACCGGGTGATATTCGGAATATGGTTTACTTCCAGTAAATATTTTGTTCCGTTATCCCCGAGGATATAATCGTTTCCGATCATGTCCATCCGGAGTTTTTCCATCAGCTGTTTCGAATCTTCCAACAGTTCCGGATCGACCGGCATAAAGCAGGCTTCATCCGGATGTATCGATTTTAGCCAGGTTGCTCCTTCAAGCTTTATCTGCCAGGCTTCGGTACCGATAATCATGATCCGGACAGCCTCACCGCTAAAGAAAGGCTCAATCACGGAAGCTTCCTCACTTTTCCAGTATCCTGAAAAACGGTGTTTGTTTTCCCCGCAGTGCCAGTTGCCCCATTTTGCCACAGTATCCGTTTGAGTATCCATCTCGGTATCTTCCGAAATAAACCCTCTGGGTGAACTAAAACGGGAATACTGCATCGCTTTTACCAGGCACGGAATCTTTAGCCGGCAATCCATCATGCCGAGGGCATTTGGGAAACAATCGCCTCCCCATAGCGCCAGACCGGTTATAAAATCGAAATCGTTTTCATAAATTCCATAGTACACCACTTTGTCAATGGGCAGCATCCCTACTCCGGTTTGTTTTTCCATAAGCAGCGTTCCGTCTTTGATCAGTATTTTCGGTATGGCCTGATGCCAGACGATATGGCCCTGGTAATTCGCCTGTATAATGTCGTATTCTTCCGGTTCAATCCCCACTAAGGCTATCCGGTTATATAACAGCTTATCCATGGTACATCCGTTTTAAATGTTCCTGATTCCGCCTGCATGTCTCTCCTAAAGAACTTCCGTTGCAATAGCCAATATTTACAAAATCGTTTTCTTCGGTAATGATCGATTCCTTCCGGGTAACGGCTCCGGTATATCCGGAACCGCAATTGCCGGTATTTTTTTTGGTAGCCGGATCCACATCACCCCATTCCGGCGTTTTTCCATTGTAAAGCGGCTCCACAAAATAGATGATTCCTGTTTTTCCTGATTTCATTAAAAATCTTCCTATTTCATCAGTATTGGTTAAAAACCTTTTTAAAATGTCTGGTCTCATAGCGTACCTTTTTTAAATTAAACTTCATTTTATTGTGGAACGGATCCGAATTGAACGAATACCTTCTGCGCTTCAGGCAGACGTGCACACCGGGTACACCACCATTCCGGCTGACTTTATGAGATTTCCGAGAGACAGTCGGAAATCCCAATAAGTCCGGTTCCTTTCTAAGAACTCCTGCGATTCTGGAAGGATTCGAACCTTCAACCTATTGATTAACAGTCAAGCGCTCTGCCAATTGAGCTACAGAATCTTTTGTAAGGGCATAAAAAAAGCACCTTGTATAAGGTGCTCATCAATTGTATAAGATTATCATGATCTTATGCATTATGGATACACCCGTATTCGCTGAAAGTCAAATCCAGTAAGAGGATTGCTTCCGATAGTATTTTTTACTGAATTGAAATTCATTTGTAATAGTGTTTTATATGTTGCCTGTATTCTTGTCATTGTTGTGCTGTAATTTTCTGCTGCAAAGATAAAGTTGAATTTTTCAACCGTGCAAGTATTTTTTAATTTATTTTTGTGATTATCAGATAGTTATACATGATTTTAGAGCAAAGCAATCCCTGTCCGCTAACGAAAGCGGTTTACTGTTTTTCTCAAATGGCTGTCTCTCATCTGATTACTATTCAAGGCTATTTGGGACTATTATGATAATTCATTAAACATTTTTTTTCATTTTTTTATTCGGAATTCCATTCCGTAACTGTTTTTAACTATTTTTTGCTGTTCGCAGCAACCTTTTTTGCATATCTGCAATAAAAAAAGCGCCCTGAAATCAGGACGCTTTGCTATATTTTTAAACGTTTCTTACAATTTTGCGGATTGTTTAAACATCAAAATAATACCCATACGCCCTACGTTTGGCCGGGAAATCCCCTCCTAAACGATTATTACTATCCTGTGATAGTACGGCGATATGTCTTTTTTGTGTTTTCATTCCGGTGCAAATGTAGGAAAAATTTCTTAACAAAAAAGCTCCGGAAATCCGGAGCTTTTCAAATCAAAAAAACGAAAAACTATTTTTTAATAATTTTCCGGGTGGCGGATTTGCCATTTTCAAAAGTGATCTGTAAAATATACATCCCTTCTGAAACTGCTGATAAATCAAGTGTATTGTTTTTATCTTCTTTTACCAGCTGTCCTGAATGGTTGTAAACTTTAACGGATTTCACTGCTGCATCCGACTGGATATTTACCACTGAAGTTGTTGGATTCGGATAAACAACATAGTTTGTTTTATCAAAATCGCCACTACCCATGGTTTCCTCAACAAGCAGTGTATAATCTTCAGCCTGTCCGTAGCTTTCCGTATTACAAGGAGCGATACTTTGTGATGCGAATTTTTTAAGCACTCTCATTCGGGTTGTTCCCAAAAAGGCTGTCTGCGGCACAGGAATCGTACCGGTTAATTCTTTTGCATCAATTCCCGTTGAGTTGCTAATATAACCCAGTTCATATCCTTCTTCCGTTTCGAACGTTCCGTTCTGATTCCAGTCGATATAAACTTTAAAATAGCTGCTCAAACTTCCGTCCGTATTTCCTTTTAATTTAATAGGATAGTTTTGTCCTTTAACAACCGTTCCGGTAATTGCTGTAAAATCTTCATAGGCCGGACTTGTCAGGGCATTTGAAGTAACATTATTAATTCCTGCAAAATCAACCAGTGTGATCGGTTCCACTCCCTGAGGGAAAGCCGGCGTACAATAAACCGGTAACTGGTTGGTGATGGCAATCTGGATTTCACCAAAAATAGCCGTATCGGCAGTAGCGGTTGCTCTTACGGTAACCACTCCGTTTGTAACGGCCGTTACCAATCCTGTAGCAGAAACCGTTGCCATGCCCATATTATTGGAAACAGACCAGCTTACCTGCTGATTGGCATTTGCCGGTAAAGCCGCAGCTACTAACTGTAACGTACCGTGATTTGTGGTTATCGCTGCCGGTACATTATTTTCTGTAGTAACCACCACGCTGGTTACCGGAACAGTATTATCCGGTGCGGCATCAATTTTAAAATTGTCGAAAGAAAGATCGTAATCTCCGGCTGTTCTGTTGGCCGTTACTCTTATAGAAACATACTGCGTTGCATAAGCCGCCAGAGAGTATACTTTACTGATATAATTACCGGTTCCCTGTTCATTCTCAATATTGGTGATATTGGTCCAGGTAGTGCCGAAATCCGTAGAAACTTCTACCGTATAATTACCCCATGTAGCCAAAGGAGAATAGGGTGTAGAAAAGGCAGATTGTTTATAATCAAAACTCAACTGGTAGTTCGCCGGAAGCGGTCCTACATTTATGGTTTTGAATGTTCCTGTCGGTGCCGTGTTGTATAAGTTTTTATAGATATTATTACCGGTATTTCCTGTCGCACCTCTCTCGGTTCCGATTGTCCATCCGGTAGTTGTCCATCCGTTCGGAGTTGTAGTTCCTGTAAAAGGCTCCAGCCAAGGTGCCGGAGTGGTCAATATGGTGGTAAAAGATGTTTTAGTCCAGTTACTTTTATCGTTAGCTCCACACACACTTCTCACAAATACATAATATGTCGTACCGGATTGTAACTGCCCGATAGTCGCGGTTGTTTGTGTTGTTTGCAATAAAAGATCTGTTAAACCAGGAGGCGTATTGGTATCGGAAATAAAATATTCATATCCTCCGTTTGGCGCTCCTGCATTCGAATCGAAATTCCAGCTGATCGCCGCCTGATTCGGAGTAATTCCCGATACAGTAAGGGTAACCGGTGATAAACATGACGGAATTGCTTCCCATACCACATCGTCTACAAATACATTCGAATAGGTTGTGCTTCCTTTTCTTTTTAATCCGATAAAAGAATCCGTACCGGTATAGTTTGTAAAATATACGGTAAACTCTTTATATTCCGTTGTAAGTTCCGTAACACTTCCAAATGGGGTAAATACTGCTGTAGCACTATTGTTATCCAGCGTTCCGACCTGGATATTGTTTCCTGCCGTCGTAGAACTTCTTCTTGCCTTGAATCGCAATCTGTAGTTTCCGGCATTTAAATTGGTTAACTGCGGGCTTACCAATATAACGTCTACACCGGCATTATCAGTATTCGCACCGGAATTGTATAGATTCACGGCATTAGGCGTACTGCTGCCACTGGTACTGCTCGTCGCAACCGATGAAGAGCCTGTACCGGTTCCTCTGATTATTTTACTCCAGCATCCGGCTAAATCCGGTGTAACGGCATTGTCGAAGTTTTCATTAAACGCCGCAACAGGAAGACACAAAGTGGTTAGATTTCCAACGCTTGAATAAGCACTGTTGCAACCGTTATTAGCTCTTACCCTGTAGTAATATTTTGTACTGTTGCTGATATTCTGAACAGCATACGTCAACGCTGCCTGTGCACTAAAAGGAGAACCGGCAATCTGACTGGTAAAATTAGCATCGGTAGCCACTTCTACAAAATAGGCAACTGCTGCTGCCGATCCGCCGGCAGAAGCAACCCAATTCAAATCGAAAGAAGTTGCCGTAATGTTTGCATTTGTAACCGTTCCCGGTGCTGCCGGACAGGTGGTAATGTTTTGCGATACCGGATTGACTGCATTATAAAGCGGTCCGCCGGAGCAGGCACTGTTATAGCCAAAAACGGTAAAGGTATAAGCCGTATTTCCGGTTAATGCAGAACTCACAAACGTTAGTGATGCGGTATTGGAAACAATATAACCGCCCAGTCCTGTTCCGGTGGCATAGGTCATACCGTTAACCGGCGGCGTTGGAGCTGTTCCCAGCGGTGTTCTCACAACCAGGTATTTGTCAACTGCCGGTGATGCCGCTTCAAACACTCCGTTAACCGTAGTTCCGGCCACTGTTAGCACTAAATTGGATGGCTGTGCAACAGGTGCCACACATGGTGACGGTGGTGTCCATACAAAAGTATATCCGGATGTTGGCAATGAAGTTGAATTACAGGTAACACTTGACGAACTTGAGGTTCCCGCTGCGGTAGCCATCCAGTGGCTGTTTGCCGTTCCGCCTGCAGACCGGTTTGTATAATCTGCATCCGAAGCGCCTCTTAATCCAACCTGAACCAGTGCCGAAGTGGGCACTCCGGTGATTTTTAAATCATATACAATGGCGACAGTATTGTTTTCCCGCAAACGGATCTGGAAATTCCAGTCGAAATAACTGCTTACAGTAGCAGAAGACGAATACGGTCTGAAATGTTTCCACTCAATTACAAACTCACGGTTTGGAGCGGTTCCCACTACTTCATATCCTATGGATCCGGTTTTGCCCTCAATATTAAATAAGGCATTTAAATCGGAACCCACAGCACTGATTGCAGCAGTATATCCGGTACTGTTCGAGATCGGGCTTGTTAGCGACGAGCTCGGAGCGGTAGCTCCCAATGTAACAAAACCGTTTGTGCTTACTTTCGCACCGGAATAAGCAATATTGTTCAGCGTAAAAGCAAACGGTATGCTATTGTCCGGAATAGTGTAGATCACATCGTCTAAAGAGGCCGAACCGGACAACGCTGTTGCCGTTGCCAGAACTACCGGATTGGCAAGTTCTGTATAAGTTCCCGGATTCTGGGAGAAAATGTAATTGGAAACCTGCGCAAAAGTGGTCGTTGGCAGGATAAAGAGTCCCAACAGAAAACATTTCATTTTCCATTGATACAACCTGAGGTTGCTTTGTTTTTTGTCATTTGAATACATAAATAAATAGTTTTACTGCATAGTTTTATTATTAATCCGGTAAAATTACTTATTTAGACTAAATAAAAATAAAAGAGATTTCTTAATGTCAAAAAATTATTTTTTTAGTTAATATTTATGTGGAATTTCCGGTTTTTAATAGATAAAATAATGCACCTGCTATTTTTATCCAAAATTTTAATGGTCGTCAAAAATGCTTTGCGGCTGCACTTTGTCCGGATTTTAAAGAAAAAATAAAGCAGGACTCCTGCAAGGCCGAATCACTGTTATTATAGGGTTCTTTTTTAAAACTTTTTGTAACTTTAAGAACAATCAAAACGGCAGCTGTATGAAATCGTTTCGCTTCATTTTTTTGATCCTAATCACAACCCACATGACAATAAAAGCACAGGACTATAAAGAAGATATACTGGGAGCCGGTTTTGAGCAAACCGTTATCCGGCAGCCGGACGACTACGAAGGCAGCGTAATTACAACCCTGATCCGTAAAAAGGCAGTCCATACCACTAACAGGGCGGTACTGTACATTCACGGTTTTAACGATTATTTCTTCCAGAAGGAAATGGCGGAAGAATTTACCCAGCACAACTATAATTTTTATGCTGTTGACCTGCGCAAATACGGCCGCGCTCACCTGCCCCATCAAAAACTGAATAATGTCCGTGATCTGACCGAATATTATGCCGATATTGATTCGGCTTTACAGATCATTCAAAAAGAAGGGAATCAAAAAGTACTGTTGAGCGGTCATTCAACCGGAGGCTTAGTAGCCGCACTTTATGCCGATTCACATAACGGCAGTCCGCTTTTTAGTGCTGTGTTCCTAAACAGCCCGTTTTTTGATTTCAACATGAATGCCATTGTTAAAAAAATAGGGATTCCCTATATTGCTAAAAAAGGGCTGAAAAAACCGGATAAAACCATCAAAGGCGGTTTTACAGAACTCTATGGCAAAAGTCTGCATAAAAACGACTACGGCGAATGGGATTATAACCTGAACTGGAAACCGCATATCGCTCCCGAAGTCAATTATGGTTTTATCAGGGCGATTCATTACGGTCATCAAAAAGTAAAAGACAGCCTGACCATTGACAAACCTGTTTTAGTGCTGTTTTCTAAAAAATCCATAACCGAAAAAAAGTGGAGTGATGTCCTTTTTACCGGCGATGCAATTCTAAACGTTAAGGATATCGAATCGGGTGCCCGAAAAATAAAAGGATTAGTAACCCTTAAGCCCATTGATGGCGGGCTGCACGATTTGATTCTTTCTCCAAAACCGGTAAGGGAGAATGTCTATAAAGTGCTGTTTTATTGGCTTGATGACTTTATGAATTAATGTTATTCCGCTTTATTTTACTATTTTAGCCAAAATAAAACTGTTAATTTTTTTTAAATAATAACACTTAATCTGTAGCTTTTAAGAACTTTTTAACAAAAAACAAGTTTAGTCTTTAAAAAAATAAGAAAACACTAATTCTCACATTATGAGAACAATTTAATTCCTAAAACAAGCTGTTTATAGTATTTTTGTACTAATATTGTTATAGTGAACCATTACAATTTTAACATAATACTAATTCGTTAGATTTATATTATAGTATTATTAACTGATCAATGACTAATAAGCCATTAAGTACTTCCCTTTTATTAGTTTTGTTATTTTCCCAGCTTGGATACAGCCAGACTGGAAAAATAACCCAAAAAGAGATTTCTAAAATGATTACTGCTTCCAGTGATTACATGCTCAACCTGAAGTGTGAAGAATCGCTGAATCTCGCCAAAAAAGCACTGAATCAGGCCTACCAGATCAACGACAAAGCTCTTATTGCCAAAGCGTATAACATTATCGGACTGAACTATGAAGAGTTTTCCGATTTTAAAAAGGCGATTACCTACTATGAAAAAGGGCTTCACTATGCTAATCAGACAACAAACGATACCATTAAAGACTGGCTGCACAACAACCTGGGCAGCGCCTATTGTTTCCATAAACTTGATTTTGAAAAAGGGATTGACCATTATAAAAAAGGACTGTTCTATTCTAAGAAATTAAAGGATACCAACGAAATTATTTATACCCGGCTGAATATTGCCAGTGCCTATTTTGAGATTAAAGACTTTCAAAAAGGAATTTACTACCTGAAAGACATTGAAAATATTGTCATGGAAAGTGATGAACTGGAAGCTAAAATTTCCCTTAATTCTCTTTTAGGTTCTTATTATACGCATACCAACAATTTTAAAACTGCAGAAGCTTTCTATCAGAAAGCCCTGGAGCTTTGCGAAAAAAACAAGATCGAATTCCTGCAAACCAATGCCTGTGAGCTCTACAAAGATTTTGCGCAATACTACTTTAAAATTAAGGACTATAAAAATGCCTACCTGTATCTTGACAAATACACCACTACCAAAAACAAGATCTATAACGATCAGCGGATCAGTGAGGTTGAAAAAGCCGGAAATCAGATTGAACTGGATGAATACAAAAGACAGATCAGCCAGATTGAAAGTGAAAAGCAATTACAGGCAAGAAGCTTGCATCAATCGCGAATTATCGTTGTATTGTTTATCATCACATTACTGTTTTTACTGCTCTTCCTGTTCTCTTTATATAAGAACAATGAGATCCGTAAAAAGATCAACCGCGACCTGAAAACGGCCAATAAACAGCTTCAAAAAGCAAAAGAACAGGCCGAAGAAGTATCCCAGCTAAAATCCCAGTTCATTTCGACAATTAGTCACGAATTGCGAACACCGCTTTACGGCGTGGTGGGTATTACCGATATCATTGCCGACGAGCACAAAGAATTGTCCAACAGTTCCTATCTGAAATCGTTGAAGTTTTCGGCAAGATACCTGTTGTCTTTAGTGAACGATATTTTACAGGTTTATAAAATTGATGAAAAGAAAATAACCCTCGACAACACGGCTTTTAATGTTATTGAAGACCTGCACCAGGTAACGGACAGTCTGATGTTCCTGGCCGAAAAAAATCAAAACAAACTGACGCTTGAAGTGGACGAAGATATCCCGCAGCTGTTAATCGGCGACCGGGTGCGTTTGTCGCAGATCTTTATGAACCTGATTGGGAATGCGCTTAAATTCACCCATAACGGACAGGTAAAGATCAACGTACAGCTGCTCCGGACCGAAGGTACATTCGTTTACCTGCAATTTGAGGTAATCGACAACGGTATCGGAATTGCCGAAGCCGACCAGGAAAAGGTTTTTGAAAAATTCGTACAGATCGAACGCAAAGAAGACGACTATCAGGGAACCGGTCTGGGACTGCCTATCGTTAAACAGCTGATCGGGCTTTTTAATGGTGAAATACACATTGAAAGTGAAGAAAATGTAGGAACCAAAATGACCTTTATCATTGGTTTTGAATCCGATAAGGACAAAATAAAAGAATATACCAATGATCTGGAAGTGGATTTTGTACACCAGAAAAGCTATAAAATACTGGTGGTGGAAGACAACAAAATCAACCAGCTGGTTACCAAGAAAATACTGGACGACAGCAATTTTGAAAGTATTATTGTCGACAACGGCTACCATGCCATTGAACTGCTCGAAAAAGAATCCTTCGATATCGTATTAATGGACATTAACATGCCTATGATCAACGGTTTTGAAACCACCAGGCTCATCCGGGAAAAAGGTATCACGATTCCTGTTATTGCGCTTACAGCTTTCGACAAACAGGAAATATCCGAACAGGTATATGCTTCCGATATGAACGGCATTATCATAAAACCTTTCGAACCCAAACAGCTGTATCAGATGATTGTAAACCTGTGTCAGCCGGTAGCCTAACCGATAATCCGGTTATCTTTTAAAAAAATACGGCAGTAATCCGCAGTACATATTTCCGATAATCGTTTAACTTTCCTACTTTTACCATTCCTTAACCACCAATCGAATGATTAAAATCCTGCTGCTGGAAGACGATTTAGTACTCTCTAAAGAAATTCATGACTTTTTAAAATCAAAAGACATCGAATGCGACTGCGTTTTTGACGGAGAAGTTTTTTTCAGACAACTAAAAACCGATAAATACAATATCTATTTACTCGATATCAATGTACCAAAGCTGAACGGATTGGATGTTTGTACCAAAATCAGGGAAACAGACAAAACCACCCCTATTCTGATGATTAGTGCCTATGGTGATCTGACCGATAAAGTGGATGCCTTCCAGCTGGGAGCCGACGATTATCTGGTAAAACCGTTTCACCTGGAAGAACTGCTGATACGGGTACTGGCGTTACTGCGCAGAAGCAGCACCCCGCAAAATGAAGAAGAACTGATCGTTATAGACGACCTGGAAATCTCACCGTCTACCATGACCGTAAAACGCGCCAATACCGTTATCGAACTCACCCAGAAAGAATACCAGCTATTATTATTACTGGCACGGGCAAAAGGCAGAACACTTTCCAAACAAAGTATTTCCGAGCAAATCTGGGATGCACATTTTGACACCAACCTGAATACCATTGAAGTGTATATCAATTTCCTGAGAAAGAAAATTGACCGGAATTATGAAACCAAACTGATTCACACCCGCCCCGGATTCGGATATTACCTAAAAGACGAATAATGACTTTAAAAAGACGAATAGCCGTAAACGTAAGTATTGCTTTCTCCGTAATTTACGGCATATCCGCTATTTTCATTTATATCTCTTTTTCTTCTTTCAGAAAAGAAGAATTCATGGAACGCCTAGAAGAAAAGGCGCTTACCACAACCAAACTGTTACTTGAAGTAAAAGACATTGACAATCAGATTTTGAAGCTGATAGATCAAAATACAATCAATAAATTGTATAACGAAAAGACGCTTATTTTCGACAGCCGATACAAACTAATCTACAGCAGTATTGACGATGCTTCCGTGAAATGGGACGTCAATTTTTTACAGAATATCAAGAAACACAAAAAAATATATTCTTTCGAAAAAGAAAAAGATGTCCTCGGGGTTTTCCACATTTACAACAATACCGACTATTACATCATCATTGCCGCCGAAGACAAATCGGGAATCAGCAAGCTCGAATATTTATACCAGATCCTGATCATTTCCTTCTTTATCGGAACCACTCTGGTTTGGCTGACAACCTATTTCTTTATCCGGAAACTACTGGAACCGCTGGACAATTTCCAGAAGATCATTACCAGTATCTCCATTAACAAACTGAATACCCAGCTCATTGAATCCTCAAAAGCAGACGAAATTAACGTACTGTCCAAAGCCTTCAACCAGATGCTGCTGCGTATTGAAAAATCCTATCTGGCGCAAAAAGAGTTTACCTCCAATGCCTCACACGAGCTGCGAACGCCCATAAGCCGGCTGACGCTGCAACTGGATAACCTGATTCAGCAGGGCGGCCATTCCGAAAACACGCTCAATTACCTCAATAGCATGAGCAAAGACGTCAGCCAGATTTCCGACCTGATCAACTCCTTGCTATTGTTGGCTCAGATTAACGCTTCCAGCTTTAGCAGCGGTTTCCAGAAGGAACGTATTGATGAAATCATCTTCCAGGAATATGAAAAAACGGTAAAAAACTTTACCGATTTCCAGATGAATTTCGAAATCGGCAATAGCGAATCTGACCTCGAAATCAGAGGCATCAAATCGTTACTGGAAATCGTGTTTGGCAACCTTTTTAAAAATGCCTACCTCTACTCTTCCGACAAAAAGATCAACGTTGCCATCGAAGACAGCAACGACGGAACTGTGGTGATACAACTCAGCAATAAAGGCGAAAAACTGCCGCCGGAAGAAGAGAAAAAGATCTTCAACTCATTCGTAAGAGGAACCAAAAACCAGACCATTCAGGGTTCCGGTCTGGGATTGCGCATTGCCAAGCGAATCCTGGATCTCCACGAAGCAAAACTGGCGTATACGTACATTGATCAAACCGGATTTCATCAGTTTACAATTATTTTTCCTACTTAATTCTTTCATAAAAACCACCTTAAATGCATTTTTAAGCTTTTTTTAAGGTCGGCTTTAAGGCTGTTTTAAGGTACGTGATAGCATCTTTGTAAAGAATTTAATTCTTTTACAGATGAGAGTACTACCTTTTATATGCACACTGCTATTTTTTCAGCTGACTTTTTCGCAGAAAGCGCTTACGCTAAAAGACTGCGAAGATGCCATGCAGCAAAATAACTACCAGCTACTGGCCGAACAATACAATATCACCGCTTCCAGAGCTGCCGTTATTCAGGCTAAAATCTGGGATCATCCCAATCTTTCCCTTGCCGTTAATGCTATTAACCCCGATGAAAAGAGATATTTTGATGCCGGTAAAAACGGGCAGAAAGCGATTGCTGTAGACCAGCTAATCCACATTGGCGGTAAAAAGAGAAATGAAATCAAACTGGCCAAATCCAATGTGGCCCTTGCCGAACTGCAATTTGAAGAATTAATGCAGGATTTAAAGCACGAATTAAGACAAAGCTTCTATGCAGTTTTCTTCGACCTGAAAAAAATTGCCAGCATCGAATCGCAGACCAAACAAATCGAAGACCTGCTGCAATCGTATGAAGTACAGGCAGACAAAGGAAACATTCCGTTAAAAGATGTGGTAAGACTACAGTCCTTACTGTTAAACCTTAAAAATGACCGTATCGCTATCCAGAAAGAAATAACCGAGCAAAAAAAGAGCCTGGTTATCCTGACCGGAATAGATGAAGAAATTGTACCATCGGCCGACGAAAATGAACTGATCCTGACCTTTAACGCTCCAAAATATAACGAAAGCGAATTATTCAATATCGCCAAAGAAAAAAACCCGGAATACCTGAGCTCCCTAAAACAGGTGGAAAGTCAGGAACTGGCCGTAAAACTGCAAAAATCCCTTTCCGTACCGGATATCACTGCCGGACTTGCCTACGATCAGGTGGGTGGTGCGTTTAAAAACGAGGTGAACTTTACATTGGGCATCCCGCTTCCGCTTTGGAACAGAAACAAGGGAAACATTAAAGTAGCCGAAGCACAACTGGGCCAGGTAAAAGCAAACAAAGACTTTAAAACCTTAGAATTAAAAAATGAAGTCAACGGAGCGCTTTCTATCTGGAAAGAACAAAAAACACAATATACGTCCCTGTCCAAAACCATCAACCAGAACCTTGATCTGGTTTACCAGGGCATTCTGAAAAACTTTCAGCGACGCAATATCTCATTATTAGAGTTCACCGATTTTATGGAAAGCTATAACCAAAGCACATTACAGCTGAACGAAATGAGAAAACAACTGATACTATCCGGAGAACAAATCAATCATATTACCAATACAACTATTTTCTAAGATGAAATATACATTTATAACTTGCCTGTCCCTGCTTGCTTTACTTTCTTGTCAGGACAAAGAAAAAAAAGCAGAAATAAAAGAAACCTTCGTGCTAAGCAATAAAATGCTGCAAACAACCAAAACGGCACCGGTAACCTTACAGCCGCTGCGAAACGAGTTGAATTATTACGGTAAAATCACGACCGATAACAACAAAACCATTGAAGTATTCCCGGTTGTGGGCGGTAGTGTTGCAAAAGTATATGTACAATTGGGTGATTATGTAAACAAAGGCCAGCTGCTGGCAACCATCAGAAGTACCGAAGTAGCCGATTTTGAAAAACAACTGGACGATGCTAAAAACGATGTGATTGTGTCCAAAAATAACCTGAAAGTAGCCCAGGAACTATTTGAAGGAAAATTAAATTCCGACAGAGATGTTATTGAAGCCAAAAGCAATTACGACAAAGCCAAGTCCCAGTTGCAGCGCATCCAGGAAACGTATAAGATATACAATATCAAATCGGGTGCTATCTATGAAGTGCGTTCCCCGTTGAGTGGTTTTATCATCCAGAAAAACATCAACGAAAACATGCTGCTTCGCGACGACCGCAGCGATAATATTTTTGACATCGCCGAAATCAACGATGTATGGGCTATCGCCAATGTAACCGAAAGTGAGATCAACGAGATCAAACTGGGCGAAAATGCGGCCGTATCCACGTTGAGTTACCCTGATAAAATATTCAGCGGAAAAGTCGACAAGATTTTCAACATCATCGATCCGGATACGAAAGCCATGAAAGTGCTGATCAAACTGAACAATCCCGATTATGTCCTGAAACCGGAAATGAGAGCATCGATCAAGATCTCTTATGTGGAAAAAGACAAAGAAATGCTTTCTGTTCCCGCTTCCGCTGTGATATTTGACAAGAGTAAGAATTTTGTAATCATTTATAAAGACCGGAACAATATCGAAACCCGACAGGTTGAAGTATTCCGCCAGGTTGGAGATACCGCCTATATTTCTTCCGGAATCAGTGCAGGAGAAAAAGTAATGACACACAATCAATTGCTAGTTTATGGCGCCTTAAATGATTAATCATGAATAAATTTATCAGAAACATAATTGCTTTTTCCCTAAAGAACAAAGCATTCACCTTTTTTTGGGTTGGAATTCTTGTCATATCAGGATTTGTAGCCTTTAAAAACATGCCCATCGAAGCCTTCCCGGACGTAACCAATACCCAGATTATTATCGTTACCGAATGGAATGGCCGAAGCGCCGAAGAAATTGAACGTTTTGTAACGACTCCTATCGAGATTTCGATGAACTCTGTTCAGAAAAAAACGAGTGTGCGAAGTATTACAATGTTTGGTCTGTCGGTTATCAAAATTATCTTTGAAGATGATGTCGACGACTTTTTTGCCCGCCAGCAGGTAAACAACCAGCTGCGTACCGTTTCCCTGCCCGATGGTGTGGATCCGGACGTACAGCCGCCTTACGGGCCAACCGGGGAAGTATTCCGCTATGTGCTGAAAAGTAAAGACCGGGACACCCGCGACCTGCTAACCTACCAGAACTGGGTAATAGACCGTCAGTTAAGAGCCGTTCCCGGTGTAGCCGATGTGGTTGCTTTTGGCGGACAGGAAAAAACCTATGAGATCAGTGTAGATCCGGGACGTTTGTCTAAATACAACATTACACCGCTGGAAGTATTTGATGCGGTAAACAAAAGTAACCTGAACGTAGGTGGTGACGTTATCGAGAAGAACGGCCAGGCCTATGTGGTTCGTGGTGTCGGGTTGTTAAGCTCCATTGAAGACATCCAGAACATTATTGTGGCCGATGCCGGCGGTAATCCCGTATTGGTAAAAAACCTTGCCGATGTGGCCGAAAGCTCCTATCCGCGTGTCGGACAGGTTGGTCTTGACAAAAACAACGATGTTGTGGAAGGAATTATCGTGATGCGAAAAGGCGAAAATCCGAAAGAAGTACTGACGAAAATCAAGGAAAAAGTAAACGAAATCAACGATAACGTATTGCCGAAAGACATCAAAATGGTTACTTTTTACGACCGTGATGACCTGATGAATTTCACAACAGCAACCGTGATGCACAATCTTTTTGAAGGAATCATTTTCGTAACCGTAATTGTATTCCTTTTTATGGCCGACTGGCGAACGACTTTAACCGTTGCCATCATCATACCGCTGTCGCTGCTTTTTGCCTTCCTGTGCTTGAAAATAAAGGGCATGAGTGCCAACCTGCTGTCCTTAGGAGCCGTCGATTTCGGTATCATTATTGACGGAGCCGTCGTCATGGTCGAAGGGATATTTGTAACGCTGGATCATCTCGCCCATAAAAAGGGTATGAAAGCCTACAACAAGCTGGCTATTGGTAGCGTGATCAAAAAAACCGGTACAGAAATGGGGAAAGCTATTTTCTTCTCCAAACTGATCATCATTACCGCCCTGATCCCTATTTTCTCTTTCCAGAAAGTAGAAGGAAAAATGTTTGCACCGTTAGCCTATACCCTTGGTTTTGCCTTACTGGGAGCCTTGCTGTTCACGCTTACGCTGGTGCCGGTATTGTCCCATATATTACTGAATAAGAACGTTAAAGAAAAGAACAACCCATTTGTGAACTTCTGGAACAGAATCGTAGAAAAAGGATTCCGCTTCACCTTTAAGCACAAACAAAAAACACTGTTCGTTTCGATAGCCTTTATGATTTTAACCTTTATATCGGCCAAGTTTTTAGGAACGGAATTTTTACCGCAACTTAATGAAGGAGCTTTATGGGTAACGGCCGAAATGCCTATCAGTACGTCGCTTCCGGAAAGTAATAAAATATCGGCCGAAATACGGACCATTCTGGGAAGCTTCCCGGAAGTGGAACAGGTATTATCGCAAACCGGAAGAAGTAACGACGGAACCGACCCGAACGGATTTGGATTCGCCCAGTTCCAGGTTGACCTTTATCCGAAAAAAGAATGGAAAAGACACATATCGCAGGAACAGCTCATAGACCAGATGGATGCCAAACTGAAACAGATTCAGGGAATCACCTATAACTATTCGCAGCCTGTAATTGACAACGTGGCAGAAGCGGTAGCCGGATTTAAAGCGTCCAATGCCGTAAAAATTTACGGGGACGACCTGAACAAACTGGATGAACTGGCCACCAAAGTATTGGCACAGATCAGAAATATTGACGGTATTAAAGACGTGGGTATATTAAGAAACGTCGGACAACCGGAAGTAAGCGTTATCCTGGACAGGGAAAAAATGGCCGCTTATGGTGTTACCCTTGCCGATGCACAGGCAGTACTGGAAATGGCTTTTGGAGGAAAAACAGCCACCCAGAAATATGAAGGAGAGAAAAAATTTGATGTTCGTGTCCGTTATACAAAAGAATACCGAAAAGATGAAAAAGATCTGGCACAATTAAAGGTTCCGACCATTGACGGCGTAAAAATCCCGTTAAAAGAGATTGCCACTATTAAAAAGATCACCGGACCGGCTTTTATTTACCGCGACAACACCAAACGTTTTATTGCCGTTAAATTCTCTGTACGTGACCGTGATTTAGGAAGTACTATTGCCGAAGCACAATCGGTTATCAATAAAAAAGTAGAGCTTCCTTCCGGATACAGCTTCGGATGGACCGGTGAATTTGAAAATCAGGTAAGAGCGACACAACGTTTAAGCCAGGTCGTACCGATCAGTCTGGTTGGGATATTCGTCTTGCTCTTTATCATGTTTGGTAACATCAAAGATTCCCTGTTAGTACTGGCTAATGTACCGTTTGCCGTAATCGGTGGTATTATTGCACTGCACGTAACCGGTATGAACTTCGGGATTTCGGCAGGTGTCGGATTCATTGCCCTGTTTGGTATCTGTATCCAGAACGGTGTGATCCTGATATCCGAGTTCCATAAGAACCTCAAGGAAAAGCTCACGCTCAATGAGGCCATTATTGAAGCTGTAAAAATCAGAACCCGTCCGGTAGTAATGACTGCTTTAATGGCTTCCATCGGATTGTTACCGGCAGCGATTTCAACCGGAATCGGTTCCGAGTCACAAAAACCGCTTGCTATCGTAATTATTGGCGGACTGATAACCGCAACCATATTGACACTGTTGGTATTCCCGATTATCTTCTGGATATTCAACAAGAAAAAGCATCAGCCAATTGATTGATTGTAAACAATTTTTTATTTGTTATTTTGGTTATTTGGAAAGGCCTCATCTCCGGATGAGGCTTTTTTTATGCCGCTTTTATTACAACGGTAAAACAGGGTTCCTTTTTTAATGATTTCATAACATTATTTGGTCTCATTTTATATTAACGATAATAATCAGACATAATCATCGTTTTTGTTGCTTATAAACTACTGAAAGGGTAATTTTACCTTGTGCAAAAAATCTATATCTACATATTAGTTTTCCTGATCGGCTCCAGTAACAGCTTTTTTCAGCAGTTCTACAAACTGCCGGTGCTGTTTCAGCACTATATGGAACATCAGCAGCACGATGATATCGATTTTGTAAAATACCTTTCCATGCACTATTGGGGTCAGGATGATAACGATAATGATCAGGAACGCGACATGCAGCTTCCGTTCAAAAAAATCGACCTGCACACCGCCCAGCTTGTATTTGTTCCACTCGACCGACCTGTTGAGTTCCCGTCCTGCCCTGTTATCTTAAAGGATCAGCGACCAATAATATACAAACCCACTTTTCATACCAATCCGGCATTAGCCTGCCTGTTCCGGCCACCTTCAGCATAATTGCCTTGTTAGAAAATACTTTCGGAAGTTAAAACAGCCTTGTTTTAGCCTCCCTGCTATTTATTCAAATACATCCAATTATGCTTAATAAGATCATTCAATTCTCAGTTAAAAATAAACTGGCAATTGGCATCTTCACTATACTGTGGATTCTCTACGGATGCTATGAAGTGAGCCGTTTGCCAATAGATGCCGTACCGGACATTACAAACAATCAGGTACAAATCATAACGACCGCACCGTCACTTGGTGCCGAAGATGTGGAACGGCTCATCACCTTCCCTGTCGAACAGGCCGTCAGTAATATTCCCGGATTAAAGGAAAGCCGCAGTATTTCGCGGTTCGGACTCTCTCTGGTAACGATCGTACTGGAAGATGATGCCGACATATACTGGGCACGCCAGCAGGTAACGGAACGGTTGCAGCAGGTTAAAATAGACGAAAAGGCCAATGCGCCCGAACTGGCACCCGTGACTACCGGTTTGGGAGAAATCTATCAATATGTTTTAAAGCCCAAACCGGGTTATGAGGCTAAATATTCCCTGGCCGACTTGCGGACAACCCAGGATTGGGATGTACGCCGGCAGTTACTGGGAACCAAAGGTGTAGCCGATGTTGCCACTTTTGGCGGTAACCTCAAACAATATGAAGTGGCAGTAAGCCCGTCGCGTTTAAAATCGTTAAACCTTACCATAACCGATGTGTTTACGGCCTTAAGCCGGAACAACCAGAATACCGGAGGTTCTTATATCGAAAAAGGTCCTACGGTATTGTATATCCGCAGCGTTGGTCTGGCCAGAAGCATTGGCGACATCGAAAATATTGTTGTCAAAAACCTGCACAACGGTGCGCCGGTACTGATTAAAAATGTAGCCAACGTTAAAATAGGTTCCGCGGTGCGCTATGGTGCACTGACCACTGATGATAACGGCGAAGTCGTGGGCGGTATCGTCATGATGCTGAAAGGACAAAACTCTTCGGAAGTAATTAAAAATGTCAAAGCGCGGATAGCCGAAATACAGGGACGCTTACCGAATGGTCTGGTTATTGAGCCTTTCCTGGACAGAACCAAAATGGTGGACAATGCCATTGGAACCGTTGAAAAAAACCTGATTGAAGGCGCTTTAATTGTAGTGCTGATACTGGTGCTTTTCCTGGGTAATCTGAGAGCCGGACTGATCGTGGCTTCCGTAATTCCGCTTTCGATGCTGTTTGCCATTATCATGATGAACACCTTTGGCGTAAGCGGTAACCTGATGAGTCTTGGCGCACTGGATTTCGGGCTCATCGTTGACGGTGCCGTCATTATAGTCGAAGCTATTTTACACCATCTTCACAGTGCCAAAAAATACAAAACGGTCAATACTATCTCGCAGGCAGAAATGAACGAAGAAGTTTCGGGTTCGGCTTCCCGCATGATGAATGCCGCCGTATTCGGACAGATCATCATTCTGATCGTGTACCTGCCGATACTTTCCCTGCAGGGTATTGAAGGGAAAATGTTTAAACCCATGGCACAAACCGTTGCCTTTGCAATATTGGGTGCTTTTATTTTATCGCTCACGTATGTGCCAATGGTCAGTTCCCTGTTTATCAGTAAAAAAATAAGCCACAAGGCAAACCTTTCCGACAGGGTCATGCAAAAACTGGAACGTGTTTATGAAAAGGCACTGGCAAAAGCACTCCGTTTTAAAAAAGGACTGGTCGGGGCTTCTTTTGCCCTTTTTGCGCTGGCTGTATTGGTATTTACACAGATGGGCGGTGAATTTATTCCGCAGCTGGAAGAAGGCGACTTTGCCGTAGAAACCCGTTTGTTATTAGGGACTAACCTCTCGACCACTACCGCAACTATCGAAAAGATATCCAAAGAGCTGAAAGCAAAATATCCCGAAGTCCAAAAAGTCGTTTCCCGCATTGGCAGCGCCGAAATCCCTACCGACCCGATGCCTATTGAAGGCGGTGATATGATTATCGTGCTGAAAGACAAATCAGAATGGATCAGTGCCAAAACCTTTCCGGAAATGGCCGATAAAATGGCCGCAACAGTGCAACAGGTCGCACCCGGCGTATCGACCGGATTCCAGTTTCCCGTTCAGATGCGGTTTAACGAGCTGATGACCGGAGCCAAACAGGATATTGTCTGTAAGATTTATGGGGAAGATCTGGACAAACTGGCGGTATATGCCGAAAAATTGGGCAGTATCAGTAAAACGGTTTCCGGAACTGCCGACTGGTATATTGAGAAAGTAACCGGAATGCCGCAGATTGTCATCCATTACAATTGGGCAGAAATAGCCCGATACGGGTTGTATATCGACGATATTAACCGTACTGTAAATGCGGCTTTTGCCGGCGCGGTTGCCGGACAGCTCTATGAAGGTGAGAAAAAATTTGACATGGTTGTTCGTGTGGAAGATGCCGGAAGAAAGGATATAAACGATGTCCGCAATTTATTAATCGCTACTCCGTCCGGTGTTCAGATTCCGCTGTCGCAGGTAGCAGCGGTGGAAGAAATCGAAGGTCCCAACCAGATTCAGCGCGAAAATGCCAAAAGAAGGATTATCGTAGGCTTTAATGTCCGTGGCCGTGACGTACAGTCGATCGTTCAGGAATTACAGCAAAAAGTAAATGCCGAGATTAAATTTGATTCCGGTTATTACATTACTTACGGCGGTGCTTTTGAAAACCTGCAACAGGCAAAACAACGCCTGGGAATAGCGGTTCCGGTAGCTTTGTTCCTGATTTTTGTAATGCTCTATTTTGCGTTTTCATCGCTAAAAGAAGGCGCTATCATCTACACGGCAATTCCTTTATCGGCTATTGGCGGTGTCTTTGCTTTAGCCTTGCGGGGCATGCCTTTTAGTATCTCTGCCGGCGTTGGTTTTATTGCGCTGTTTGGTGTTGCCGTGTTAAACGGTATCGTATTGATCTCGGAGTTTAACCGTATCAAAAAAGCCGGTACAATAACCGATCCGCTGCAGCAGGTCATGACCGGTACCAAAAACCGGCTGCGTCCGGTACTCATGACGGCTGCCGTAGCCTCACTGGGATTCTTACCGATGGCGCTCAGCAACGGTGCCGGTGCAGAAGTACAGCGCCCGTTGGCTACTGTAGTGATTGGCGGTCTGATTACCGCTACCCTGCTCACCTTGTTTGTACTACCTGCCTTATATCTTATGTTTTATAACACAATTGATTTTTCAAAAATGAAAACAAAATTGAAATTTAAAAATAAGCTGCCTTTATTATTTTTGGGGCTGCTTTCCTCCTATATCGTACAGGCACAGCAGCCAAAAGAAATCACACTGAAACAATCGGTTGCCCTGGCCCTGCAAAACAATTACCAGGTACAGGGAGCCCGGTTAAGCGAGCAATCTGCTAAACTGCTTCAAAAAACGGCTTTTGAGCTTCCCAAAACCCAATTGGATATGGACTACGGACAGTTTAACAGCCGGCTGAACGATACCCGTTTCGGTGCCAGCCAGTCCTTTAGTTTTCCAACGGTTTACACCAACCAGAAAAAGCTGCTGCAAGAAAACTATGCTGCCGCACAGGCTAAGACCCAACTGACCCAGCAACAGTTAAAAAGCCATGTCAGCAGTCTTTTTTATGAGCTGTTATGGCTGCAACAGAAGAAAACCTTACTGGTATATGCCGACAGTATTTATCGTTTGCTGGAAAACAAAGCCAACCTGCGGTTTACCAAAGGCGCTACAGACGTACTGGAAAAAGCAACCGCACAATCCAACCGGCAGAAATATACCAATCAGCTGCAGCTGCTTGCCAAAGACATCAGCATACGCCAGCAGCAGTTTAACCTGCTGTTACAGGACAGCATACCGTATGTTCCGAAGCACGACAGTTTAAAAATAGAAGTACCGGCTTCGCTATTCAAAACCGCCGATGTCGCACAGCTGCCTGCCATGCAATGGAGCCGTCACCAGACTGAAGCCGCCAAATGGCAATGGAAAACGGAACGTTCCAGAATGTTACCCGACTTTGTACTGGGCTACAATAACCTGAGCATTACAGGCATGCAAACATCCGCAAACGGCACGGACGTTTATTACGACCGCAACGACCGTTTTCATTATGTAACCGTAGGATTGACCATTCCGGTGTTTTTTTCGGCACAGTCAGCCCGGATAGCGGCATCCAAAGTGGAATGGCAGTCTGCACAAAAACAGCAGGAATTACTGCTGCTACAGCTAAAAACCAATTCCGGTACTGCGCTGCAGGAGGTTGAAAAATATACCGAAGCCCTGCATTATTATGAAACGGAAGGTTTAAAAAATGCCGATACCATCATTAAGGCTGCAAACCGGCAGTTTGAAAGCGGTGCAATAGATTACCTGCAATGGGTACTGGTTATCAATCAGGCTATCGCTATTAAAAATGACTACCTGGATGCCGTTAACGCATATAACCAGGCCGTTATACAAGTACAGCAACTTCACAATTTATAATATTCAACATGAAACACTATATCCTGATTTTCACCTACCTCTTTTTACTCACCGGTTGCAGTAACAAAAAAGAGACTCCGGAAACCGCTGCCGGAAAAACAGTTCCTACTGTGGTTTCCCTGACTGCCACACAAATAAAAAATGCCGGAATCGCATCCGCTTTACCGGTCGTACAGGATGTTCAGGGATCTTTATTGCTCCAGGGTTCGGTGAGCGTTCCGCCGCAAAGTACCGTAAGCCTTAGCTTCCCGTTGGGCGGCTATCTGAAACACACTGCGATGTTACCCGGTATGTACGTTCGAAAAGGCCAGGTTCTGGCTACTATGGAAGACATACAGTTCATACAGCTGCAACAGGATTTTTTAACGGCAAAAGAGCGTTTTCTTTTAGCCGATAAGGAATACAAACGTCAGAAAGGACTGAATGAAAGTAAAGCCAGCAGTGATAAAGTTGCCGAACAGGCACATACCGAAAGACAAACCCAGCAGATCGATATGGCTTCGCTTGCGCAGAAATTACGCCTGATTGGTATCAATCCGGAAAAGCTGAATGCTGCCTCTATTTCCAAAACGGTGGCTATTGTTTCCCCGATTACCGGTTTAGTGGCAAAAGTAAATGTCAATGTGGGCAAATATACTGCTCCCACCGATGTGCTGTTTGAACTGGTGGATACAAAGGACCTGCTTCTGACGCTGAATGTTTTTGAAAAAAATGTGGATCAGGTCAGCATTGGTCAGACCGTTATGGCGTATTCGAACAATGACCGCAATAAAAAATACAAAGCCAGCATACAGTATATCAATACGACACTCAACTCCGATGGCGCGATGGAACTGATTTGTAAGTTCGAGAAGATCGATGCGGCTTTATTACCGGGATTGTTTATGCAGGGCGAAGTTGCCGTCCGGAACAACAAAGGTCTTTCCGTTCCGGAAGATGCCGTTGTCCGCTGGCAGAACCGTTACTATGTCTTTACCGAGCAAAAAGAAGGTACTTATACAATGATACCGGTCGATTTGGGAAATGCCCATAACGGAATCCAGCAGATTATAGCTTCCTCAATACAAACAAACTCAAAAATAGTCGTTAAAAATGCCTATACCTTATTGACAAAATTAATGAACAGTACCGAAGAATAATGGTACTGTACCGTTTAGATTGTTGCTTTGTTTATTGAAAAGGGCCTCTTCTCCGGATGAGGTCTTTTTTTGTTTAAAATTGTTTGCTTTTGCCGGAAATGATCCGCTACGGTACAATTAATCCGTTTTTATAGTTCAGAATATATTCCACGCTATCTTTTTCAGATTGCGTTTCATAGATAATTAACTGCCCGTTTTCATTTTTAAACGAACCGCTTTCGATCGTTTCGCCTTTTCTGTTTTTTGAAAAGTCCACATTCAGTAGTCTTCCATCGGCATAATGCCTTATGGTGTGGAGCTGCCCGTTATTAAAATACCAGATCCATTTGCCGTCCATTTTCCCGTTAACCAAATTTCCTTTACCGTAGAATTTCCCGTTTTGATGGTAAAATTTCCAGCTGCCAACCTGTTTTCCGTTGTCAATTTTCCCGATCTGTCTTAATTTCCCGTTTTCGTGGTACACTTTACTGGTACCGGTTTCAACATTGTTTTTAAAGCTGCTTTTCATATAAAGCCGATCCTTTTCATCATAATACCTCCAAACACCCTGTTTTTGGTTGTTGACCATTTTTCCAACCAGCTTGCGATTTTTGCTGTCCCTTTCGGAGACTATGTTTTTTGAACAGGAAATAAAGATAAGTACCGTAAAAAAGTATAAAAAGATTCTCATTTAAAAATAATTACAGATCACCGTTTTCAAGGTGCTATTATTAGGTTGGCCGGGCGTTGTGCTTAACACATCAAAAGTGTAATTGCCCCTTTTTTATGAGCGTTTTTTAAGCACAATGGAGCCTTCCCGCAAAAATACGCTACTCCTTATAAAGAGCCAAACAAAAACTATGATCTAAAAGTGTTATTTTTAAGGCGTTGAATACCTGTCAAAACCTAAAACCAAATGTTATGATCAGAACCGTTTCCGTACTACTGTTATTCACGCTGTTTGTATCCTGCCGGCAGACCGCTACTAAAAATGCCGATAAACAGCAACAGGCAAAAGATTCGCTAACAGCTGCTCTTGACAGCCTTTACCGGCAAGGGTATTTTAACGGTTTTTCGGTTGCCCTGGTAAATGAAAACGGAACGTTGTATCAAAACGGGTTTGGATATGCCGCTGTTGAAAACAAACGGAAATATACCGTACATACGATTCAGAATATTGCTTCCATTTCGAAAACCTTTGTTGGCATAGCTTTGTTAAAAGCGCAGGAACTGCATGCCTTAAAACTAGATGACCCGATTAATAAATACCTGCCTTTTAAGGTTTACAATCCGCATTTCCCGGATCAGGAAATCACCATCAGGCATTTGGCAACCCATACTTCCGGGATTATGGACAACGATTATTACCTGACACAGAATTATTATCTGAAACCCGGTCAGGATTTAAAAAATGTAAAACAAACATTTGATGATACGCAGGTATTTAATGCCCCGGATTCCGTGTTGCCGTTAAATATATTTCTGAGCAACTTTCTGGCAAAGGACGGAAAATGGAACAACAGTTTTTCCAAAAACAAACCCGGAGCCATTTATGAATATTCCAATATAGCAACCACACTTGCCGCTTATATCGTCGAACTGGCAACCGGTGAAGGTTTCGATTCGTTTACGACCCGACATATTCTAAAGCCCTTACAAATGAATGAATCGGGATGGAAATTTGACGCTGTGGATTTTTCAAAATACTCCCGGCTTTACGAAAATCCCAAAACACTGCTTCCCTATTATGCAATGATTTCGTATCCGGACGGTAATTTTATTACTTCTATAAATGATTTGAGTAAATATTTAACTGAATTAATAAAAGGCTTTGATAATAAAGGAACTATATTAAACAAAAACAGTTATTCCGAATTATTCAGAGGCCAATTAAGTGCCCGGAACTTTACCGAACGGAATACACAGAATCCTTATAGCGAATCCTATAATGTGGGCATATTAATGGGAATCAGCCATACCGGAAACATCGGACATACCGGTGGTGATCCAGGGGTTGCTTCCATGTTGTTTTTTAATCCCAAAACCAAAATCGGCCGGATCATCATCACCAATACCAGCATAACCGACAAACCCGGAAGCGATATGTTTTACCGTATCTGGGATAAACTGGAAGCCCGTCAAAATAGTTTTATTGAGTAATCATACAACCAACCTGACACCATTCAATACCCTGAAAAAAGATATCGCAATTTAAACATCCGTTTCCTCCCGAACCGGAATTTTGCAATCTGATTACCCCGTTTTCCAAAAATATTCCCGGGGTAATTTTTTTAGCTGTTGATAAGTCCGCCATAATACCAAAAATAAACTTCCCCGGCATTGTTTATAACCTCCGTTTTGGTTTTCGGTTTCCCCCTAACCTGTTCGGTTTATCCGTTAAAATTGCTGTTGATAATTTCTTATCCGGCTGCCATTTTCTGCTGTTGATAAAACGGTTACTTTTTCAGGAATCTATGTTGAACTAAATATATTGATGTTGTAATTTTGATAACCCCTAAAAACACATCCTTTTGTTTATCCCAGACAAAATAGTGTTTTTCCCTTTCTATAGGTTAAATTTTAAATTCAATATATTATGTCAATATTCGATAGCAGAATTAACTATAAACCATTTGAGTACCCCGAAGTACTTAAATTCACAGAAGCCATAAACAAATCGTACTGGGTGCACAGTGAAGTCGATTTCACCGCTGATACACAGGACTTTCACTCGCATTTGAGCCATGCAGAAAAAACCGCCATCAAGCATAGTTTGCTGGCAATTGCACAGATTGAAGTAGCCGTAAAAAGCTTCTGGGGTAATATCTATGAGCATTTTCCAAAACCGGAATTCAACGGACTGGGCAGTACTTTTGCCGAATGTGAATTCAGGCATTCCGAAGCCTATTCCCGACTGTTGGAAGTATTGGGTTACAACGACGAATTTGAAAAACTGTTGACCATTCCGGTAATCATGCAGCGTGTCAACTATCTTTCAAAAGTGCTGAAAGATACCCGTTCGCAGGACAATCAGAAATATGTGGTTTCGCTGATCCTGTTCAGTATACTAATTGAAAACGTATCGCTTTTCAGCCAGTTTGCCATTATACTGTCTTTTACCCGTTTTAAAGGCTATATGAAAAATGTGAGCAACATTATTGCCTGGACTTCTGTGGACGAGCAGGTACATGCCAATGCCGGAATCTATATTGTTAATAAGATCCGCGAAGAGCATCCGGAATATTTTGATGCCGAAACCATTGCGCTGATCCGTGAAAGTGTTAAAGATTCTATTGGAGTGGAATCGGATATCCTGGACTGGATCTTTGAAAGCGGTGAGCTTGAAATCATCAAAAAGAATGACCTGGTTAATTTTATGAAATTCCGTATCGACGAAAGTCTTTCCCAGATTGGCATTGAAAAAGTGTTTCATGTCAGCCAGGAAGAATATCAGGTAATGGCCTGGTTTGAAGAAGAAGTGTTTGCCAACAGTCTTGATGATTTCTTTGCAAAACGTCCGGTAGAGTACACAAAACACGATAAAAGTATTACGGCAAACGACCTGTTTTAATTTTTTTTACCCATAATCCTATCATAATGCAAGATATTTCAAATAAGAATACGGAACCTTTTTCTGACAACAATCCCTTTCCAAAACTATGGTGGAAAAATTCCGAAAGTGAACAAATATTAAACAGAGGTTACCTGCTAAAGGGCGAAACGGTTGAAGGTGCTATCGACCGGATTTGCAGTGCTGCTGCCCGCAGATTGTACCGCCCGGAACTAAAAGAATCTTTCCAGGAAATGATTGAGCGCGGCTGGATGAGTATCAGTTCTCCGGTCTGGGCCAATATGGGTACCGAAAGAGGGTTGCCTATTTCCTGTTTTAACGTTCATATTCCGGACCATATTGAAGGGATTACCCACAAACTGGGTGAAGTGATCATGCAAACAAAAATCGGAGGCGGTACTTCCGGTTATTTCGGAGAGCTGAGAGAAAGAGGCAGCGCCGTAACCGATAACGGGAAAAGCAGCGGTTCGGTTAGCTTTATGAAGTTATTCGATACGGCTATGGATACGATTTCACAGGGTGGCGTGCGCCGTGGTGCATTTGCCGCTTACCTTGACATTGACCATCCGGATATCGAAGAGTTCCTTAAGATTAAAAGCATCGGAAACCCTATTCAAAACCTGTTTACCGGTGTGTGCGTTCCGGATTACTGGATGCAGGAAATGATTGACGGCGATACCGAAAAACGCCATATCTGGGCAAAAGTACTGGAAAGCCGCCAACAGAAAGGATTGCCTTATATTTTCTTTTCGGATAATGTCAATAAAAATAAACCACAGGTTTATAAAGACAATAACCTGCGCATTAATTCGAGTAATTTATGCAGTGAGATCATGCTGCCGTCTTCAAAAGACGAATCGTTTATCTGCTGCCTGTCTTCTATGAATCTTGAGCTTTATGAAGAATGGAAAGACACCGAAGCCGTTAAACTGGCTATCTTTTTCCTGGATGCCGTATTGCAGGAGTTCATCGAAAAAACAGAAGACAATTATTATTTAACAGCAGCCAACCGCTTTGCAAAAAGACACCGTGCTTTAGGACTGGGCGTTTTGGGCTGGCATTCTTACCTGCAGAAAAACATGATTCCGTTTGAAGGTATGGAAGCTAAAATGAAAACTACGGAGATCTTTAAACATATCAGTGAAAAAGCCGACAAAGCCACACAGGAACTGGCACGCATTTACGGTGAGCCGGAATTGCTGAAAGGCTACGGCAGACGGAACACCACAACGCTGGCAATTGCACCTACCACCTCTTCATCGGCAATTTTAGGACAAACGTCACCCGGAATTGAACCGTTCAGCAGTAATTATTATAAAGCCGGACTTTCCAAAGGGAATTTTATGCGTAAAAACAAATACCTGAGAAAGTTACTGGAAGAAAAAGGGCTGGACAACGAAGAGATCTGGAGAGAGATCATGCTAAACGGCGGCAGTGTGCAACATATCGAACAGCTCACAGCAAACGAAAAAGCAGTCTTTAAAACGTTTAAAGAGATCAGTCAGCTGGAAATCATACAACAGGCGGCCATCCGTCAGAAATTTGTAGATCAGGCACAGAGTTTAAACCTGAATATCCCTTCCGACTTACCGATTAAAGATGTAAACAGTCTTTTAATTGAAGCCTGGAAGCTGGGAATTAAAACCCTGTATTACCAACGCAGTCAAAGTGTTTCCAAAGAGTTTATCACCAATCTGGTAAGCTGCAGCAGCTGTGAATCATAGCAGGATGCAATAAAAACGCCCTTTAAATAAACTATAATCATTTTTTTAACAAAAAAAGAAATAAATAAACACAAAAATAACCTGATTCGTTTGCATAATTAACCAAAACACTTTAAATTTAACTTCATATTCCTGAGAATTTCTTTGCTCCAAACAAAAATTAATTAGGCTTATGAATACGTACCAGCACATTACCGAACTAAAAGCCCCACTAAAAGTACTGAATACCGATGAACAAATAAAACTGGATGGTTGCAAAACCACACTGTCCTTTAAAAAGGGTGACCGGATTTATGAAGAAGGCGCGCTAATAAACGGCGTGTATTGTATTGACAAAGGTGTTTGCAAACTGACCAAAAAAGAACAGATCATACGACTGGCAGGCAGTGGCGATATTTTGGGTTTACAATCCATTATCGCCAAAGTCCCGGTCAATACCAGTACCTATGCATTGGAAACCATGCAGGTCAATTTTATACCTTCCCCGCTCATTATCGAGTTATTGGAACAAAACAAATTGTTCTCTTTAAATGCTTTAAATATAATCTGTAAAGAGTTTCAGGATGCCAGCAACCTGCTGGTCAATATGGCTCAGAAAAATGTCAGGCAGCGGCTTGCCTGTACATTACTCAACTTTAAAGATACTTTCGGGACTGATGAAGATGCCGCTATCAATATTAATTTATCCCGCGAAGAACTGGCATCTATTATTGGTACAGCTCCGGAAAACTGCATCCGTCTTCTTTCCGAATTCACAAAAGAGAATATAATCCAGCTGTACGGAAAAAAGATCATCATCAAAAATCCCACCGCCCTCCTTAAGATTTCGAAATAAATGGCTGAGAAGCCTATTTTAGTAGTAAAAGCTAACATTTATCATGTTTTATTTTAGCTATTTAGCATTATTTTGTCTAATTCTAAAAAAGCAGGCACATTATACATTCCCCTAAAAACACTAAAGATGCAAATCGAACCCGATCTCTTATTTACCTGGGGAGCTATCGCTAAGGAGTTCCCGAAAAATACCGTTATTTTTTATGAAAATGATCCCGCACTGTACTTTTACCAGATCCTGGAAGGTACTGTTAAAATGGTATATATTAACGAAGACGGAAAAGAACTTACGGTCGGAATGTTCGAAAAAGGCCGGAGTTTCGGAGAACCGCCTTTGTTTATTGACCAGCCTTATCCGGCAGCGGCAATTGCCCATACCGATACTATCATACTGAAACTTTCAAAAGAGAAATTTTTTGAGATGCTGAAAGAGCACAATGAAATTTTATCCAAAGTGCTGCAGCTGTTTGCGACCCGTATTTACAACAAGGTGGTTTTTTCTAAAAACATCATTAATCAGAAGCCGGAACACAGGATCCGTACCTTTCTGGACAATTTTAAGAAGCAATGCAGCCATCCGACCGAAAAGATCCTGATTCCTTATACCCGTAAGGAAATTGCCGATTTTACAGGATTAAGGGTTGAAACCGTGATCCGTACCGTATCTCAGATGAGTAAAAGAAAGAAAATTGAAATCAAAAATCATAAGTTATACTATTGATGCGGCAGGCAGTAGTAATGCCTGCACTATGATTACAGTCATACCGTATACGCTAAAAATTTTCTTCCTTTATACCATAAAAATAATTATTAATTCGTGTAATTTTTATGCCAAACTCAAAAGCGGAAACAAAGTATTTTGTTTCCGCTTTTTAATGTTAAAAGGTTATATGGTTACAATAAGGTTTTCTGCTGCATCATCAGGGAAATATTAACCGCCCTTTCTTTTATTTCATTGGCTTTCTTACCGCTGAAAAGTTCATCTACAGTTGCGGTAAACAGTTTATTCCAATGCTTAAAATGCTTCACTGTCAGCGGACTTTTATGGTGTAATTCGCGGTGCTTTACCATCGGGTTTCCTTCAAAATTTCCGGTATAAAACAAGATGTTTTCCCAGAAGTCATACATTTTAGGAAGGTGTTTTTTCCAGTTTACCCGGGCGACTTCCGTGAACAGATAGCCTATTTCGGAATCCGTTTTCACCTTTTCATAAAAAACGTTTACCAAAAGAATAATATCTTCCCGGTTCTGAATATCTTTTTTCATAAATCATACCTTTAAATTAATATGCTGACAATTTTTTTGGGTGATTCCGGAAACAAAACAGTAATCACAAATCTTTATTCTTAAACTTTCTTAAAGAGAAATAAAACGGCAGTATCGCCCACAAACACAATAACAGCAGGGCAATCAGCAATCCCCAGAACGTTCCGAATGAGTCTTTAAAAACAGCTCCGGTATAGCCCATCATGGCCGACACGTCCAATTGCAATAAAAGCTGTATTCTCGCAAGATCAATCGGGCTTAAGGCCGTAAGCCCTACCATCATTTTTTCGATAGGATATTCGGATAGCTGAAAGAGCAAAAACAATATTATCCCATCGAATAACAGAGCAAAAAACAGCCAGGTCATAATGGATATTCCAATTCCTTTGGCTTTATCACGGGTAGCAATCGAGCATAAAAAAGCCAGCGACACAAAGACTAATGTAATCAGGCAGCCCACTACGATCATCATCATCCCGACCCGGTTTGCCGAGTAACACAAAAGCGGTATACCCGACCCTATCAAAAATGCAATGACCAAACTTAATGAAAGTCCTTTAAAAAGGCTGATCCATATCTTTTTTCTTTTGACCGGCTGACTTAACAACAGTTCAATAAATTCGGAGCTGTTGTAAATATAAATTGTCGTAAAAAGTATCGACACCAGCGGTACGGTCAACAAAATGATATTCAGTATCGTGAGCAGTCCTTTTGCCGTATTGTCTTCCATCGTAAAGGCACCCCATGACAGTACGGACAGTATCAGGGTGTAGACAATAACAATCTTATTTTTTAAGATGTCCGAAAGAATTATTCTTACTATGCTGTTCATTGCCGGTTATTTTTTAAAATGTATGCAATTCCTTTAGATATTTTCTGCTGTTGTGTTTCCTCCCGCAGCGTTTCCACCGATTTATGAAAATGGACTTTTCCTTCCTGCATAAAGACAATCTCGGTTATAAGATCGTCCAGCTCACTCAGTAAATGTGAGGTAATTAACACCAGCTTCCCGTTTTCTTTTTCCTTGATGATCTTATCCCTCAGAATTTCGGAAGCCAACGGATCCAGTCCGGCTGTAGGCTCGTCCAGTATCAGCACTTTGGAGTTAAACAGAAAAGCCAGTGTTGCACTTACTTTCTGAATGGTTCCTCCGGACAGGGTTCCCATTTTTTTCTCCGAGAGCTTATCGATCTGAAAGGCATAAAACAAATCCAGATCCAGCGGCTGTGTACTATTGCGGATCTTTTTTATCATGTCTATTATCTGTCCGATTGTCATGTTATCCGGATAGCGCCCGATTTGCGGCATATAGCCGATATTTTCCCTGTAACGGAATTCTTTAATAATGTTTTCGCCTTCAAATGTTATGGTGCCCGTGTCGGGAATCACCATACCCAGAATGCTTTTAATCAGTGTTGTTTTCCCACAGCCGTTTGGTCCGATAAGGGCAATGCACTCACCGCTGTTGCAGGACAGGGAAACGTCCCGGAGTACCTGCAGCTTTCCAAACGATTTGTTTATGTTTTTAATTGTTATCATATCGGTAGCGCCCGCATCAGGGGCTTATTATCTACAAAATTATCGGGGGTAATACTGGGCAGGACCTTTTCCGATTTGTCCAGTAAAGTGATGATGAAGCTTCTAAAGAGCAACATCGTGGCCGGATTGCTTTCCGTAAGCACGGCAAACAGGCTTAACGGATGATACGGCACATCGCCGAAACTGTCTTTATCCAGATCATATCCCTGGTATTTATCCCAATAATTTCCATTGAACTTGTTGAGTACCAAACTTCCGTTTGTCCCTATATCGAAGGTATTGCCTAAAAAATTATTGTGCAGGATTTCGTTGTCCATACAGCTGGCCTGGATTTTCATGCCCCAGCCGTTAGCTTTAAACACATTTTTTTCCACCTTTATCCGGGTTGTTCCTTCCATATAAATTCCGGAAGTATTTTTAACAAAGTGGTTCCCGTAAATATAACTATCGGATATCTCTTTCAGCAGTAGTCCGTAGGCGGCTTCACCCCAGTTTTCATCAAATACATTATTAATCATCCGGACATTTCGGGTAAACATGACCGCAACACCGGCGCCGTTATCCCGGAAAACATTGGTAATATAGGAATCATTATCCGAGAACATAAAATGCAGTCCGTAACGGATATTTCTGGCAGCGATATTCCGCCAGATAATTGAATTATAAACAAATTCAAAATAAATACCGTCCCGGTGTCCGGTTACTTCATTGGCAATGATTTGTAAATCCTCGCTTTTCCAGCAGTGTATGCCGTTACCGATTTGCTGTTCTTCGGTAGCCGAAGCTTTTATTTTATTATGGGTGATTATGCAGTTTTTTCCATTTTGAATATAAATCCCGAAAAAATTATTTTCGAGGATATTATGCTGAATGCGTACGTGATCTTTATTATATACCTTGATTCCGCAGGGATCCTGTAAGGCTGCATGCCCGGAATTGATTACCCGGAAACCGTCAACAACAACACTATCGGATTTAACGGAAACAACTTCATACTTTCGCTGACCGTCTAAAACCGGATATTCTTTACCTAAAAAGACCAGTTTTTTAGCAATCACGATAGTACCTTCCCTGTATATTCCCTTATGAACCAGAATTGTATCGCCGGAGCGGGCTAACTGTATCGCTTCTTTGATGGACTTCACCGGTTTATCCTTTCCTACTTCTATCTTTTTCTGTGCCGACAAAGACATGGTAGCAAAAAACATCAGGCCATATACTATTATTTTTTTCATTCTTTTAAAATTGAGTCCCAGTTAATCGTTTCGGCCGCTAAGCCGTCATTTGCTTTTTCCGTCTGTTCAGCAGTTGTAAATGCTGCTGTGTTGCCATGCATCGGGCTTGTAATGGCGCCGCCTTTTAAATACACTGCTGTTTCTGCCGGAATGAGCACATTCTCTTTGTTATAATCGTGTACATAATAGGCTTTCACAGCGGTGGTATGGTTTTCTTTACAATAGTTCCGCATACAGGCGATATCGTCAAACTTATAGGCTCTCCCCTTTTGAGTGATGAGCTCCGCTCCGAATTTTCCATCGGAAATGGTCATCCTGCAGAAATCGCACTGGTCAGCATTTAAGGCTATCGGAACTTCTTTACCGTTAGAACAGGAAGCCAAGAACAGCAGCAACAGCGGCAAAATACCGTTGATGGTTTTGGTTCTTTTTAGTTTGTTTACAGCGCCTGTTTCTATCAGAAATAATGCAAACAGCAGTATTCCTGATACAATCAGCAGCCATCCTCCTGTGTCCGGTATGGAATAAGCCCCGAAATTGAGTAATTGTTTATAGCCCAGTAAAGGCGGCTGATAGGCCATTCCGGGTACTTTTATCGCCGCATTAGGGTCTAAATTGTGTCCGTAATCATAATTCCATTTGTAAAAATCAATCGCCGAAAGGGTTCCGAATAATAGAAAGGCTCCAAACAGGATAATAACACCTTTTTTTCTTTTTATAAAACAGACCAGCAGCGAACAGATTGCCAGAGAGGCAATAATATAAGGCAATACGGTAAATTCTATAAAATTATCGGTATGCAGGGTTTTCATTCCAATATAGTGGTTTAATCCATTGATAATATCTACGTCCCCTGCAATTTTATGGGCATAGAGTTGTAATACCAATCCCTCCGGATATTGTGGTGCACTCAGTTCTATCCGCCATATCGGAAAGAAAATCGTAAGTAGTAAAAGTAAACTTACCAGTACCAGTATCCCTTTGGAAAACACTGAAATCGAGTCTTTTTTCATCTTAATATTTTAAAGAAAAGGGAGTAAAATGATACTCCCTTTCCGGTTATTTTTTACTGTACGGGAGCGGATGTTTTTTTATCCAGCTTGTATGAAATAGGCACCTTGCTGTTTGCCGGTGACACTCTCAGGTAACCTGACATTTCCTGGTGCAGCGCACTACAAAAATCGGTACAATAGAACGGGAATATTCCCACTCTTTTCGGCAGCCATTTCAACGTGATCGTTTCACCCGGCATGATCAGCGTTTCCGCATTATCGGCTCCTTTAATGGCAAATCCGTGCGGTACGTCCCAATCCTGTTCCAGGTTCGTCACGTGGAAGTAAACCTCATCGCCAACTTTAACGCCTTCAATGTTATCCGGTGCAAGGTGGGAACGAATGGCGGTCATATACACATGGACTTTATTTCCTTCGCGGACAACTCTTGTATCTTTTTCATTTTTCACCGCATACGGGTGGTTGTTTTCTTCAATTTTGTAGAATTTCAATTGTCCGTTATTACGAATCAGATCGGCCGGAGCTGCCTGTGCATAGTGTGGTTCCCCAATGGTCGGGTAATCCAGTATTAACTGCATTTTATCGCCGCTGATGTCATATAGCTGCGCACTTTGGGCAAGCTCAGGTCCTGTTGGCAAATACCTGTCTTTTGTGATTTTGTTATAGGCAACCAGGTATTTTCCAAAAGGTTTTTTACTGTCACCACCCGGAATCATAAGGTGTCCTACAGAATAATAGGTTGGAACCCTGTCCAGAACTTTAAGTGTTTTGATGTCCCATTTTACCACTTCTGAAGAAACAAACATCGTGGTATAAGCATTTCCTTTACCGTCAAATTCGGTATGTAACGGGCCTAACCCCGGTTTTTGAACTTCACCATGCAATGCCGATTCGTATTTCACTACCGGAATGCCGCCATATTCTCCTTCATAATCTTTTTTAGCAATGGCATTCTGTAATTTATCAAAACTAAACACCGGAATCAATGCGGCCAGCTTTCCACTACCAATGATGTATTCTCCGGTGGGATCAACATCACAACCGTGAGGCGATTTAGGACAAGGGATCATATAACAGATATCTTTAAATTCTGCCGCATCTAAAACCAGAACCTCATCTTTCATAACAGATTTGGAGGAATGTGTTTTTTCATCCCAGGTATTGTGAGCATATTTCACCTTTTGTTTTTTACCTTTTCCGGCTTTAATATACTCTTCCGCTTTTTTCCAGTTCACCGCCATAATAAAATCCTTATCATTTTTTGAGGCGTTAACTTCCAGCAGCGTATTGGCCTGCTCGGTATTATAGCAGGAGAAGAAAAACCATCCATGGGATTTGCCTTTACCGGCATGGCTCAAATCGAAATTTACTCCGGGTGTGGCGATCTGGAATGCCAGATTCATTTCTCCGTTGTTTTTATCGACACTAACAAAGCTGATGTGTCCTTTAAAATTCTGTTTATAGGTATCAATAGACACGTCACCGTCTGTATAATCCGGCGGCACACTAAAACGGGTTCCGGCCACTACATATTCGGTATTCTCGGTAATAAACGGCGAAGAGTGATTTCCGGCACTGTTTGGCAATTCAATAATCTCAGCCGTTTTAAACGTTTTAAGGTCCACACGGGCAATTCTCGGAGTGTTATTGGCATTTCCAAATACCCAGCGTCCGTCAATTTCCCCATTGGTCTGCGACATTTCCACGTGGTGCAAATCATCCCAGGGAACAAATCCGTGTGAAGTATTCAGCATCGGTTTTGTTTCTTCACTGTACCCCCATCCTTTTTCAGGGTCCACCGAAAATACCGGAATCACTTTAAAAAGTCTTCCGGACGGTAATCCGTAAACACTTAGCTGTCCGCTAAATCCTCCGGAAACAAAATTGTAAAACTCATCATACTTTCCTGGCGGAACATACGCTTTCTGAGCAATATCCCCGGTTAGTGCATCCGTTGAGTTTTTGGGCTTACAGGAGCCCAAAAGCGACAACATAATGACAACTAGTGTCGTTTGTATTAATCTGTTTTTCATGATAGTAAAAAATTTAATTTAATATTTTTATTTAGCGGCATCATTCCTGCGCATAAATTCCAGGATCTGCCGTGCTTCATCGTCTGTAACTGCCTGGTTGGGCATGCGTACCAGACAAATTTCCAATTGTGCCTGTAGTTCCGGATCTTTATCGATCATCGGGTCCGGGTTGGTAATAAAATTCATGATCCATTCCGGAGCTCTTCGCTCTGTAACGCCTTTCCATCCGGGACCAACTAATTTTTCATCGGAAGTTTTATGACAGGACAAACATTTTACACCGACCACTTTATCTCCCTGGTCTGCCAGGGAAGCGTCGATACCTGCTCCTATTTCTACATTTTTGAATTTTCCTTCTCCCCTTTTGGCATCATAGGCGGAAGGATCGGATGCTTGCTCCGTTACCGTTTGTTTAGAGAAATCGTCTGTTGTTTTACCTTTCTCTTTTCCACAGGAGAGTAATAGGAAACATCCGGATAGCAATAAAAAAAATCTGTTCATAAGTAGTATATTTTGTTCATTTTATGATACAAAATTCCTCAACTTATACTCTTTATTGTATGATTACAGTCATACTTTACCAGAAAAACACATACTAATTTTGTACTTATTTACAACACATTAGCCTTGCTTTTCAATCCTCTGGTAATGAAATTTTCTATTTACATCATCATCTTTCTCCTTATATTCAAACCTGCCTTGCCGGTTCTGAATTATATGCTCAATCGGGAGGCTATTGTAAAAGAATATTGCCAGAATATCCAAAAACCGGAACTTAACTGTAATGGAAAATGTCATCTAAAAGCCGAACTGGCCAAAGCTTCGGCAGACAATACTCCCTATTCGGCAGAGAAAAAAATCCATACCGAAGAAACGGTCTTGTTTTTCACCGATATTCCACTGTTTACTCCGGCAAAACAATTCTGGTATGTCCTTAGGAATAAGGCGGTGTATTATTCCAATTTATATGCGCTGCTAAATACTACCGCAGTATTCCACCCTCCTGTTTTCTAAATACTTTTTTTCGAATTGTTGTTATTTTTTTTGGTTATACAACCGAAGAAGATACTTATACCTAATTTTTAAAAATACTTTTATGAAAACTTTTCAATATATATACCTGTTTTTCAGCCTTATTCTTCTGGCTTCCTGTTCTACAGACAATACCGATACCACAGTAACCCCGGTAAACGAAACGGCCGGACTGATCCGCATTAAAGAACTGTCGAATGAAAACCATACCATAGAACTGTACTCCGATACCGGCATCCTGAAACAGGGCTACAATGCCATTTCCCTGAGAATAAAAGACAAAACAACCGGCCAGTACCAAACCGAAGCAGCTGTTAGCTGGACACCGGTAATGCACATGACCACAATGGAACATTCCTGTCCGAAATCGCCGGTAACAAAAGCTGCCGGTACCCAATCCTTATATACCGGGGAAATCGTCTTCCAGATGGCGCAGAACGACACGGAATCCTGGACACTCACCATTGATTATACCCTTAACGGTACCAGCTACTCTGCTACAGATACTATTGCGGTATTCCCTTCCGAAAAACGAACGGTAAGCTCTTTTACCGGGACAGACGGGACACGCTATATTGTTGCCTATATAGCACCCAAAAATCCGGCAGTGGCACTGAATGATATGACGGTAGGCGTTTTCCGAATGGAAAACATGATGAGCTTCCCTATTGTTGATAACTACAAAATAAAGATCGATCCCCGAATGCCGGGTATGGGCAATCACGGATCGCCCTACAATACCGATCTAACGCAAACCACACCCGGAAAACTGTATCACGGTAAGCTTTCACTAACCATGACCGGCTACTGGAAAATCAACTTACAGCTGCTCAATGCTTCCGGTCAGGTTTTAAAAGGGGAACCGGTTACAACAGACAATCCCCAGAGCAGTCTCTTTTTTGAAATTGAATTTTAGTTTTTCATTGCAGCAGGCTTCCTCTTGGGTATGGCCTGCTGCTTAAAATTCATTCCTTATGAAAATTATCCTCACGCTATTTGCTGTTGTCTTTTCAGCGGGCTGTTTTGCGCAGCACAGTCAGACAGACAGCATAACACCGGTATATATTAACGAGGTTATTATTATCGGTAAAAAAACACCTTTATATCAGAAACAGCCCAAATCATTAACCAGTACCGAAGATTACCTGTTACAGTCCTCAAAAGTAAACATGGTAAAAAGAGGTGCCTATGCCTGGGAACCATTTCTGAATAATATGGCTACGGAAAGAACCGTTATTACAATAGACGGTATGCGCATCTTTGGTGCCTGTACCGATAAAATGGACCCGGTTACCTCCTATGTTGAGGTTTCCAATCTTTCGGAAGCCAGTATAACTTCTGGACAGCTTGGAAGCTGCCACGGACCAACCATAGGCGGAGCAATCGATTTAAAAAGAGCCGACCGCTATAAAGGTTACCAGGGCTGGAATACGATGCTGCATACCGGCTATGAAACCAACAATAAGCATAAAATTGCCGGAATGAACACCGGCTATAAAGACAGCCTCTGGTATGTAAATGCCGATTTTATGCTGCGTGATGCCGGTAATTATAAAGCCGGTAATAATGTGGAAGTTCCTTTTTCACAGTTTACCAAATACAATCTCTCCGGTACTGCCGGCTATCAGTTTGCCAAAAGACAGCTGGTGGAAGGTTCGGTAATTTATGATAAGGCTGTCAATGTGGGCTATCCGGCTTTGCCGATGGATGTATCGCTGGCACAGGCAATCATCACTTCTTTACGTTACCGGTATACTCCCGTTTCGGATTATTTCTCCGAATGGGAAACCAAAGCCTATTTTAATTCGATTGTCCATAAAATGGACGATACCAAACGACCGGTAGTGCCGATACACATGGACATGCCGGGCTGGTCGGACACCTATGGTTTGTACTCTAAGTTAAAAGGGAAATTCAACCGACAGCAGTTTGCCGTTAACCTCAATGCCTATTATAACCGTTCGCTGGCAGAAATGACGATGTATCCGGCCAATCCGTCAGAGAATATCATGTTTATGTACACCTGGCCCGATATCCGTACGCAGTACACCGGACTATATTTAGAAGATAAAATTGCGGTAAACAGTCATTCCGATATTACAATAACAACCGGTATTGGCATACATACCAATAAAGTTGCCGATAAATCCGGGTTGCAGAGTCTTCAGATTTTTTATCCGGAAATGAACGAAACCAAAAGCCGGATTTTAAAAAGTTTTGCTGTAAACTACCAGCACCGTATGACTAAAATAGAATATGGTTTAGGATTAGGCTATGGCGAAAGAGCGCCGTCTGTTTCGGAAGCTTACGGGTTTTATTTATACAACAGTAATGATTTTTATGATTATATCGGGAATCCCGGTTTAAAGAATGAAAGATCATTTGAAGCCAATGGTCATATCCGTTATCAGAATAAAAACCTGAGCGGAAAACTGAGCAGTACGTTTTTCTATATTAAAGATTATTATATCGGGGAAATCAATCCGGCCATACTCCCCATGACCATCGGGGCAAAAGGCATCAAGATCTATAATGCGCTGGAACATGCCCTGATCTTTAATACCGATTTGGAACTGGAATATACCTTCACCACATCTCTAAAATGGAAAAATCAGCTGGCATACAGCTATGGACAGGATGCTTCAAACCGGAATCTTCCGTTTATCAGTCCTTTGCGTTATAAAAGCAGCTTTCTTTTTACCCGGGGTGATTTCAATCTAAACCTTATTGCTTCCGGTAATGTTGCCCATACAAATTTTGCGGCATTCTATGGTGAAGCAACCACACCGGACTATTGCATTTTTACCGTTAATTCCGGGCAGTCATTCCGTTTGGGCAGTACTAAAATCAACCTGCAGGCTGGAGTTGAAAACATCCTGGACAAATATTACACAACTTATTCCGACTGGAACGGGATTCCGCGTTTGGGAAGGAACTTTTTTATAAATGCTTCTTATTCATTTTAGTACACGCCAATAGTTTCTTTTTATTATTAATGCCGATTATGACTAAAATCATGTTTTTAAAAAAATAATGCTGTTAGCTTGCGTCCCGATGCGATCCGGCAAACGGATTATTCTATGCCTTAAAATGACGAACCTATGTTAAGTGATTCTCAAAAAACAATACTGTTTGGCTTACTGTTTTTCTCTTTTATATTTTACTCCTTCCGGCTGTATGACAACCGGCATACGCAATCCGGCAGCAACAATGTACTGGCAGATAACGGCAAAAAAATATGGCAGCAGAAAAACTGCATTGCCTGCCACCAGATTTACCAGCTGGGCGGCTACCTGGGGCCGGATTTGACCAATACCTATTCTGTAAAAGGTCCGGAATATATCGAAGCCTTCTTGAGAAGCGGTACTGTGGTCATGCCCGATTTTAAATTGAACCGGACAGAAATAACAGCATTAATTGCCTATTTAAAGCAAATTGATGCCAGCGGTTCCTCCGACCCAAGAACCTTTACGATTAAAAATAACGGAATGATTGAACAAGATGAATAGTAGTAAAAAATTTCTAATTGCGGGATTATTCCTTTTAGTGGCAGGACTGTTGTTTGGTATTACCGGAACCCTGCAATATTGTATACCCGGTTTTTTAAAAGCCGGTCTTTCCTTCGAAAAAATACGGCCTTTGCATGTTTCTTCCGTGCTGTTCTGGATTATTTTAAGCGCTGTGGGCAGTGTTATCAATTATCTCCAGGAACATTCCGGACGGGAAATACGCTTTCCGGTACTGGTAAAAATTCAATTCTGGATTTTTGTGCTAACCATACCGGTCATACTGTGCTCCTACCTGTTCGGCTATTTTGGCGGCAGGGAATATTGGGAATTCCACCCGGTGCTGGCAATACCGATAGTAACAGGATGGCTGCTCTTCCTGATTCACTTTTTCAGTACGCTGAAATCACTGAAACAACAACCGGTATATGTCTGGATGTGGTGCACCGGAATTGTATTCTTCCTGTTTACCTTCCTGGAATCCTATTTGTGGCTTATTCCGTATTTCCGGAATAACATCATAACGGATATGACCCTGCAATGGAAATCCTACGGATCGATGGTAGGCTCCTGGAACATGCTCATTTACGGCTGCAGCATTTACCTGATGGATAAAATCAGCGGACATCAGCAGTACAGCTTTTCCAAAACGGCATTCCTGCTGTACTTTTTAGGACTATTCAATTTAATGTTCAACTGGGGGCACCATATCTATTCGCTGCCTACCCATTCCTATATCAAATACATCAGTTATGCCGTGAGCATGACCGAATTGCTGATTTTAGGCCGTATCATCTATAACTGGAAAGCCACTTTGAGCACTGCCAAAAAACACATCCATTATTTATCCTACCGCTTTCTGTTAGCTGCTGACGTCTGGGTCTTCCTGATGCTGGCACAGGCGATACTCATATCCGTTCCAGCTATAAACCTGTACACACACGGTACCCACATCACGGTTGCCCATACTATGGGAGCGACAATCGGTATCAATACCATGCTGTTATTCTCCTTTGTATATGATATTTTCGGGACAAAAAAAGGAACTATCCATTCCAAAAAACTGTTCGATTACGGTTATATGATGGCCAACATTTCGCTTTTTATTTTCTGTCTGTCCTTAATCATAGCGGGCATACTTCGCTCCAAATGGCAGATGAATCCCGATCAGCCTGCTTTTAGTACTATGATGCAACAGCTCAGTCCGTTTTATATCCTTTTTTGCGTTTCCGGAATTACGCTGGCAGCAGGATTCTTCCTGATACTGTATCATTTAATCCGGAATACCGGAAATAACGCTAAAAATCAGCTTTTTTAAAAAATAAAATGCGCTTAATGACTTTTATCAGGTTTTAAAACAAATACATTTAAAATCTTTGCTCCTTTTTAAAACCAATATATTTATATGACTTCAAACCAACTCCACACTTTTCATATTCCGGTTATGGGGCTCGCCTATACTATTGACAGCCCGATAAAAGTAGCAAAATATGGAATCGCATCGGTTATATCCGTGATGGATGATGACCTGATTGAAAGGATGAATGCCTTTTACAGTGCGAAATTCAACTTTCCGTACCAGGAAATCACCCAAAAAATGTTCGATTTTCGTGCCCACCGCATTACTTCCTACTTAAACCTGGTTGATAAAATTGTTAAACAAAAACTGGAACAACTCAAATCGGAACTTCTCGAAAGTAAAGTCGTAATGGACGAATATATCGCGATGCTTCCGGACAGTTCCAAAATAAAAAAGGAACTACAGGAACTGCTTAAAAACGGCAGTGTCCTTAAAGAACAGCTGAAAAGTTTTATTGATAAAAAACTGAAAGCCGGCGCTATTGATGTCAACATCATGACCAAAGTGGATAAGGATAACTTTGTCCGAAACAAACAGCTGCCAATAGAGTTTAACGATGCCCATGCGGCCTTACGCGGATTTGCCAACAGTGAACTCGAATCGTCTGTTGTGCTTTCTGCAGGAATGAACCCGAGGCTGTATAGCTATTTTGAACAGTTTGCAGACTTTTATCCCAACAAGCATCAGGTTATCAAAAAGAAAATCATCCTTAAAGTAAGCGATTTCCGTTCGGCAATGATACAAGGCAGTTTCCTGGCTAAAAAAGGCTTATGGGTTTCGGAATACCGCATCGAATCCGGTTTAAACTGCGGCGGACATGCCTTTGCGACCGACGGTTATCTTCTGGGTGCCATCCTCGAAGAGTTTAAAACCAAGAAAGCAGAACTCATACAGGCCACCCACGAATTGTTAAGCAAGGCTTTATTGCAAAAAGGGAAGAACGTACCGGAACAACCGCTGGAACTACGCATCACGGTTCAGGGCGGCGTTGGAACAGGTGAAGAACATCAGTTTTTACTGGATCATTATAATGTAGATTCTGTGGGCTGGGGTTCTCCGTTTTTATTGGTTCCCGAAGCAACTACTGTTGATGCTGCAACCCGCGAACTGCTCAGCAAGGCTACAGAAGCCGATTTGTTCCTCAGTAACATATCGCCTTTGGGCGTTCCTTTCAACAGCATAAAAGGAACTACCAATGACGCCTTTCGCGAAAGCCGTATTCTGAAAGGAAAAGCCGGAAGTGCCTGTCCTAAAAAATACCTGGTTTTAAACAAAGAATATTCCGAACAGGGATTGTGCACGGCATCCAAAAAATACCAGGAATTCAAATTAAACGAACTGGAACGGCAAAAAGAAGAACTTTCCCGGGAAGCTTACCATACCCGTTTTACCGAAATAACGGAAAAATCATGCCTTTGCGTGGGATTATCAAATGCCGCTTTGCTTGACAATAAAATGGATGTAAAAGGCGAACCACAGGGCGTTATCATCTGTCCGGGACCGAATATGGCCTATTTTTCCGGTGATGTATCACTTTTCAGAATGGTACAGCACATTTACGGAAAGGACAACATACTCCCGCCAAATCAGGAAAGACCGCATTTCTTTATTAAAGAACTGCGAATGTATATTGACTATTTTAAAAAAGAAACCAGTACCCTGCTCCGCAACACGCTGAACACTAAAAATAACAAACTGGATAAATTCCACCAGAACCTGATGGAAGGCATACGCTATTATCAGGATCTGTTTACAAACCAGGAACATTACTTTATGGCTGACAAAAACAATATATTACATGAATTAGCCGCCATTGAAGCCGAAATAACAACATATAGCCATTAATTGCTCTTTATAAAAAGGCTGTCCGTAATACGTGACAGCCTTTTTGATTTCAGATTTTTTTCTATTGCCCTTTGCCTTTTTGCCCATTGCCTTTTACTTCCCCCTTTTGCTCATTGCCCTTTGCCCTTTACTTCCCCCCGATAATTTCCGGTTATATGATTATAATCATAAAATGAAGGTATACAATCATAATACCTTTACCATACACTAAAGTTAAAACCTTAAGAATCTTATTATATGATACGGGAAATTTTGACGCTTGAAGACATCCGGTTATTAGTAGATACTTTTTACGACAGAATCCGCAGCGATGCAATGCTGGGCAGCATATTCAATACCGTTATCGGGAACAACTGGGACCAGCATCTGAAAAAAATGTACCGTTTCTGGCAGACCATCTTACTGGACGAACACACCTATTCCGGCAGCCCCTTTCCGGTACACCTCAAACTAGCACTAAACAAAGAACATTTCGAACAATGGGTCGCTGTTTTTACGGCAACCGTAGACAGTCTTTTTAAAGGTGAAAAAGCCATGGAAGCAAAATGGCGGGGAGAAAGAATGGCGGCGGTATTCAATGCCAAAATAGCACATCATCAAACTGAAAATCAAAACTTTAATCAATAACAATCAAAACAATTTATAATGAAAAGAACATTTAGTCTATCCGTTGTTGTAACAGCTGTACTTTTTTCACTTATCGCCTGTGGCGGAAAAGAAACCAAAGAGGCAAATACTGAAGAAGAAACCGTTACAGAAGAAACCGTTACCGAACCGGAAACAGCTGCTCCGGCAGCAGGAAATACACTGAATATAGAAAGTACCGATCAGATGCAGTATACCACCAATGAATTAAAGGCCACTGCCGGTACCATCACCCTTACTTTAAAACATAACGGAAAAATGGAAAAATCGGTAATGGGTCACAATCTGGTGATCTTAAAACCGGGTACCGATATTGCTGCTTTTGCACAAAAGGCTGCCGAAGCCAAAGCTACCGATTACATTCCTGAATCGGAAAAAGGCAGCATCATTGCCCATACCAAAGTTATTGGCGGCGGTGAAAGCGATACCATAGAATTTACAATAGCCGAAAAAGGAACCTATGACTTTATCTGTTCGTTCCCGGGGCATTATGCCGTGATGAAAGGGAAACTAATTGTCGAATAAGGCTCCGTGATAGTCATCCCGGATTAATCCAAGTTATTATATATCTAAAAAGAATATTGTGAATAAAGAAAAAAAACTATGGATCGGATTTGCACTTGTCATGAGTATCTCCTTTGCCATTTTAGGATATTATGGTTATGAAATATACCAAGAGTCACCTCCCATACCGGACAAGATAATTGCTGACGATACTACCGTCATATTTACAGGTCAGCAAATCAAAGACGGCCAGAATATATGGCAAAGTATGGGTGGTCAGGAGGTTGGTACGGTCTGGGGGCACGGTGCATACGTAGCTCCCGACTGGACCGCCGACTGGCTCCACAAAGAAGCGGAATTTATTTTAAATAAATATGCTCAGGCAGATTACCATAAAACATTTAATACCTTAAACGATGAACAGAAAGCCGCTTTAAAAATCCGGTTACAGGCCGATGTTCGTAAAAACACTTTTGACAAAAATACCGGTACAATTACCATTTCAGCAAACAGGGTCGCTGCCATTGCCCATCTGAGTGAATACTATAAGGGATTGTTTATGGATGATCCCGAATTTGATAAGCTCAGAGCAGATTATGCCATTCCAAAAATGGCAATCAGGGATCCGGAAAGAATGCATAAAATGACAGCATTTTTCTTTTGGGCTACCTGGGCTACCGTAACCGAAAGACCCAATGCCAAAGTGTCCTATACCCACAACTGGCCTTCGGAAGAATTAGTAGGCAATGTCGCCACCAAAGACCTGTTGGTCTGGTCCGGTGTGAGTATCATCCTGCTCCTTTTCTGTATCGGAATCCTGATTTTTTATCATGTTAAATCCGGAGAAACCGAAGAACTGGAAACCCCGGCGCAGGATCCTTTACTAAAACAGGGAATGACACCGTCTATGTACCGGATTAAAAAGTACTTCTGGATCGTCAGCCTGTTAATTGTCCTGCAGGTTGTAATGGGTGTTATTACCGCACATTATGGTGTTGAAGGCAACGGATTCTTTGGTATCCCGATCGATAAAATACTGCCTTATGCCGTTACCCGTACCTGGCATACACAGCTGGCAATTTTCTGGATTGCAACGGCCTGGCTGGCAACAGGACTTTATATTGCTCCTGCCGTTTCCGGTAAAGACCCAAAATTTCAGGTATTCGGAGTCAACTTCCTGTTTTATGCCCTGTTACTGATTGTACTGGGTTCGATGGCCGGGCAATGGATGGGGGTCATGCAGAAATTAAACCTGATCGATAACTTCTGGTTCGGACACCAGGGATACGAATATGTCGACCTGGGACGATTCTGGCAGGTATTCTTACTGGTCGGACTGTTTTTATGGCTGGCATTGATGATCCGGCCGTTATTACCGGTTTTAAAGAAAAAAACCGAAGAAAAGAATCTGATTATCATGTTCCTTATTTCCTGTACGGCCATTGCTTCATTTTATGCAGCCGGCTTAATGTGGGGAAGACAGACCAATCTGGCTATTGCCGAATACTGGCGTTGGTGGGTTGTACACTTATGGGTAGAAGGATTTTTTGAAGTTTTCGCAACCGTCGTAATCGCTTTCTTATTCGTAAGACTGGGCTTGCTAAAAACGAAAACGGCGACTTTAAACGTTCTTTTCTCAACCATCATTTTTATGACCGGCGGAATTTTAGGAACCTGTCACCATTTATATTTTTCAGGTACTCCTACAGCCGTTATGGCGTTTGGAGCCACCTTTAGTGCGCTGGAAATCGTACCGCTGGTTTTAATCGGTTATGAAGCCTTCCACAACTATAAACTTTCCAAATCGACCGAATGGATCCGCGATTATAAATGGCCGATCTATTTTATGATCGCTGTAGCTTTCTGGAATTTCTTAGGCGCAGGGGTATTCGGATTCATCATTAACCCTCCTATTGCGCTGTATTATGTACAGGGCTTAAATACCACTCCTTTACACGGACATACAGCGCTATTCGGAGTATACGGTATGCTGGGCATCGGGTTAATGCTGTTTGTACTGAGAAGCCTGTACCGCCATGAACAATGGGATGAAAAACTGATGAAATTTATTTTCTGGTCAACCAATATCGGCCTTTTATTAATGGCTTTACTAAGCTTACTGCCTATCGGAATCTGGCAGGCTGTAGAAAGCATTGAAAAAGGAATGTGGTATGCCCGTTCGGCAGAATTGATGCAACAACCCGGAATGGTAACATTAAAATGGCTCCGGGCTATCGGTGACACCATTTTCGGATTCGGTGTGCTGGCCCTGTGCTGGTTCGTCTTTACGCTTACTTTTAAAAAGAAAAAAGCAGTATAAGTCTTTTAGTGGGGATATCCGGAACGCTTTCAGTAATACAAAATGAAAGTACTGTTTCCGGATCTTCCCAATTAAAATAACAACAGTATGAATAAATCATTTTTAATCGCTGAAATAAACCGGTTACGCAAAGAAAAAAATGCGGTAATTCTGGCACATTATTACCAGCACAACGATATTCAGGAAATTGCCGATTTTGTGGGCGACAGCCTTGAACTATCCAAAAAAGCTTCCGCTACCGATGCGGCAGTCATTGTATTTGCAGGAGTGCATTTTATGGCCGAAACAGCAAAAATTTTAAACCCCGATAAAAAAGTACTCTTACCGGATGCCGATGCCGGTTGTTCTCTCGCCGACAGCTGTAAACCGGAAGATTTTAAAAAATTAAAAGAACAATATCCCAACCACACCGTTGTGACCTATATTAACTGCTCTGCCGAGATCAAGGCACTGAGCGACATTGTGTGTACGTCATCCAATGCTAAAAAAATTATTGCCTCAATCCCCGAAGAACAAAGTATTCTCTTTGCGCCCGACAGGAATCTGGGCAACTATCTCCGCAAGGAAACCAACCGGGATTTACTGCTCTGGGACGGTTCCTGCATTGTTCACGAAGCCTTCTCTTTTGATAAACTTGTCGCCCTCTATACCAAAAATCCAACCGCTAAAATAGTAGCCCATCCGGAATCTGAAAGCCATATTCTGAAAACAGCCCACTATATCGGTTCGACCTCCGGGATACTGCATTATATAAAAAACGATCCATCACTAATTTTTATCGTCGCCACGGAAGCCGGTATCCTGTACCAGCTTTCAAAAGAAGTTCCGGAAAAAACACTTATTCCCGCACCATCACAGGAAGACAATACCTGTGCCTGCAGTGAATGTGCTTTTATGAAAATGAATACACTGGAAAAATTATGGCTGTGCCTGAAAAATGAAAGCCCGGAAATAACGATTGACGAACCGTTACGAAACAAAGCTTTACAGCCCATACGCAAAATGTTGTCCCTTTCATAAATGTTTTAAAAATGGAAAAAACAGACATACTCATCATAGGCTCCGGGCTGGCAGGTTTATTTCTGGCCATCAAAACGGCTCAGAAACGCCCGGATCTTTCCATTGTTATCATGACCAAATCCCTGGCCGATACCGGAAATACCCGTTATGCTCAGGGCGGAATCGCCACAGTGACCGATCTGGTAAACGACAGCTACGAACAGCACATACAGGACACCCTGAGTGCCGGTGGCGGCTGTTGCAATGAAAAAATTGTCCGCATGGTCGTTCAGCAGGCTCCGGACAGAATAGAAGAACTACTCACTATGGGCATTGCTTTCGATACAAAACCGTCCGGAATCTGGGATCTGGGACTGGAAGGCGGGCATTCCCGCAACCGTATACTGCATCATAAAGACATTTCCGGACTGGAAATAGAACGGAAATTACTGGCGGTAATCCCTCAATTACCCAACATCCGGTTACTGGAAAACCAGCTGTGTGTTGACCTGAGTACCGAAAAAGACAAAACGGATCAGGAATATTGTTCCGGTGTTTTTTATTTTAATAAAACCAGACACCGCATCAAACATATCCGGGCAAAATCCATTGTACTGAGTACCGGTGGCTGCGGTCAGCTTTTTAAAAATACCACCAATCCGGAGGTTGCCACCGGCGACGGTGTTGCCATGGCCTATCGTGCCGGGGCGGCAATTGAACAGCTGCACTACATACAGTTCCATCCTACTGCGCTTTATGAAGCAAACAAACATCCTTTTTTCCTGTTATCGGAAGCATTGCGAGGTTTCGGTGCCTATATTGTGGATGAAAACCAAAAGCGTTTTCTTTTTAAATACGACACCCGCGGCGAACTCGCCACGCGGGATATCGTATCGCAGGCCATCAATAGCGAACTGGAAAAAACCGGCAAAAAACACGTCTATCTCGATTGCAGACACCTTGATTATGACGCATTCTACCGGCACTTCCCGACCATCACCGATTATTGCCGCACTATCGGGTTAAATCCTCAGGAAGACCTGATTCCCGTGGTACCGGCAGCACATTATCAGTGTGGCGGTATAACCGTCGACCAGCATTCCCGGACAACGGTTAAAAACCTGTATGCCATCGGGGAATGTTCCTGTACCGGATTGCACGGCAAAAACCGCCTAGCGTCCAATTCGCTGCTGGAAGCCCTTGTATTTGCCCATCAGGGATCGGAACACATTTGCAAGTCCATTGATACCATTGCTTTTTCATCCCTGATCTTTATGAATAAGCAGCAGTCCGTTTTACCGGACAATCCTGATTCCGGATTTGCTGTGTTAAAAGAAGAATTGCAGCAGGCTATGACTGCTTTTTATACCGATAAAGAAGCCAAAACAGCATTAAATACCATCAAACAGCTTAAAACCACAGCCGACCAGATTAACAGTAAGCAGAAGATCACACCGTCTTTTATCGAACTGATCAACATGCTTACCGTAGCCTCTTTAATTGTCGAACAAACCAAACATTCTAAAAACGTCACCCAACTGACTTAATAATTATATTTTTTCAACTATGGAAGCCAATACTAAAATAACTATCGGAGAAATTGTTGCTCAGGATTTCAGAACTGCAGCCTTATTCTCAAAATACGGAATCGATTTCTGCTGCAAAGGGCACCGCACTTTGGAAGAAGTCTGTACTAAAAAAAGAATCGACCAGGACATGCTTCAGGACGAACTCGAAACGATCCTGAGTAATAATGAATCGGAATCCATTGATTACCGTTCCTGGCCTCTGGATTTATTAACCGATTATATTGAAAAAACCCATCACCGGTATATCACCGAAAAAACGCCGGTATTACTGCAGTTTCTGTCTAAATTGTGCAAAGTACACGGCGAAAGACATCCGGAACTGTTTGAAGTAAATACGCTCTTTTCCGAATCAGCAGGCGATCTGGCAGCACATCTGAAAAAAGAAGAACTGATCCTTTTCCCGTTTATCCGGAAAATGGTCAATGCACAGCTCTACCACCATCCTATCGAGCAGCCGCATTTCGGCAATGTCGAAAATCCGGTAGCCATGATGAAAGAAGAACACGATACCGAAGGGGAACGCTTTCGCAAAATTGCAGCAATAACCAATAACTATACCCCGCCTGCCGATGCCTGCAATACATACCGGGTAACCTTTGCCATGCTGGAAGCCTTCGAAAATGACCTGCACAAGCACATCCATCTTGAAAACAATATCCTTTTTCCGAGAGCGATTGCACTGGAAAAAAATTTTGAATCCTATACCTAACCACCAAACAGCGCCAGTATGAAAAAGTATGTCATCAAACGAAACGGTATTTACGAACACTTTGAAAGCTTTAAAATAAAGGACGCCATCCAAAAGGCCTTTCACAGTGTTTCCCAAACTTTTGATCCGGATATTTACGATTCGGTATTGCTGCTGCTGCAACAGAAAAACTTATGGGCGGTAGAAGACATTCAGGACAGCATTGAAAGAGCGCTATTTGACCGGGGCTACTTTGATGTCATGAAATCCTTTATGGTGTATCGGCATACGCGAAAATTACAACGCGAACACATTAACGGACTCAATGACGATACTACTTATGTAAACAGTACCCAAACGATAGAAGAATACATCATGCAGACCGACTGGCGCATTAATGCGAATGCCAATACATCCTATTCCAATGCCGGGCTGGTTAACAATACCGCCGGGAAAATCATTGCCAATTACTGGCTGGACAAGGTTTATTCCAAAGAAGAAGGATATGCCCACCGCAACGGTGACCTACACATACACGATCTGGACTGCCTGACCGGGTATTGTGCCGGCTGGAGCCTCAGGGTTTTACTTGATGAAGGTTTTAACGGTGTTCGCGGCAGGGTTGAAAGCAAAGCACCTTCCCATTTCCGGGAAGCGTTGGGGCAAATGGCAAACTTTTTAGGGATTCTACAGAGCGAATGGGCCGGTGCCCAGGCATTCAGCTCGTTTGACACCTATCTGGCACCCTATGTTTTTAAAGACCAGCTTTCTTTTGACGACGTGCTGAAAGCGATCCGCAGCTTTGTTTACAACCTGAATGTTCCGGCACGCTGGGGACAATCGCCGTTTACAAACATCACGTTGGACTGGGTTGTTCCTGCCGATTTAAAAGAGCAGATCCCTACCAAAAACGGGCTGCACCTGTTTACCGCATTAGAAAACGAAAAGCTGAACCGTCTTGCCGGCGAAAGGAAAGCCGGAAAACTTACAGACATGACCTACGGGCATTTTCAGCAGGAAATGAATCTTATTAATAAAGCTTATTATACGGTGATGACCGAAGGCGATGCCAACGGTCAGCCGTTTACCTTCCCGATCCCGACCGTAAACATTACGGAAGATTTTGACTGGGAAGGAGAAAATACCGGACTGCTGTTTGAAAACACTGCCAAAATAGGTTCTTCCTATTTTCAGAACTTTATCGGCAGCCAGTATATGACCGATGCTGACGGAAACAAAATTGAAAACCCAAATGCTTACAAGCCCAATGCCGTACGCAGTATGTGCTGCCGCCTGCAACTGGACCTGAGAGAGCTTTTAAAACGCGGTAACGGCCTTTTCGGCAGTGCCGAAATGACCGGCAGTATTGGCGTGGTTACGATCAATATGGCACGTCTGGGCTACCTCTATCAGGGCGATCAGCAGAAATTGTATGAACGCCTGGACGAACTGCTGTTAATAGCAAAGACTACGTTGGAAAAGAAACGGGCTTTTATCCAGCAAATGTTTGACCGCGGTCTGTATCCGTATACCAAAAGGTACCTGACGCATTTCCGGAATCATTTTTCGACTATCGGTGTGAACGGTATGAATGAAATGATCCTGAATTTTACCGCGCAGCAACAGGATATTACCAGTGCTTCCGGAATACGGTTTGCTTCGGAAATACTGGATTACATCCGGAGCCGGATGACCGCCTTTCAGGAAGAAACCGGCAATCTGTATAATCTTGAAGCCACACCGGCAGAAGGAACGACCTATCGTTTTGCCAAAGAGGATAAAAAGCGTTTTCCGGACATCATCCAGGCAGGACAGGGAGAAAATATTTATTATACCAACAGTTCACAGCTTCCGGTGAGCTATACCGAAGATCCGTTTGAGGCGCTGCTTTTACAGGATTCCCTGCAATGCAAATATACCGGCGGTACCGTACTGCATTTATACATGCGGGAAAAAATCAGTACCCCGGAAGCCTGTAAAAACTTTATAAAAAAAGTACTTGTCAATTTTAAACTTCCTTATATCACGGTAACACCGGTTTTCAGTATCTGCCCGGTACACGGTTACCTGAACGGGGAGCACGAATACTGTCCGAAATGTGACACACAACTATGGGAAGCATATCAACTTAATTCAACAATATATGAAAACACAACAACAGTTTCTGGAAAGTGAACCGGACAAAAGAAGTAAATGTCTGGTTTATACAAGAGTAATGGGCTACCACAGACCGGTAGAAAGTTTTAATATAGGAAAAAAAGGTGAACACCAGCAACGCACACATTTCAGCGAAAGTAAGACCAAAAGGACCGATCTATAATATCACGCCTTTTACCTTACTGGATTACCCGGATAAATCAGCCTGCATCGTTTGGTTTGCAGGCTGTAATATGCGGTGTTTGTATTGTTATAATCCTGAAATTGTACTGGGAAAAGGCACACTGGATTTTGAGGATATTTACCGCTTTCTCGAATCCCGGAAAGGACTGCTGGACGGCGTTGTACTCAGTGGCGGTGAATGTACGCTGCACCGTCATCTCCATATTTTTATTACTACAATCAAAGCTATGGGATTTGCAGTAAAGATTGACACAAACGGCTCTAATCCGTTGTTATTAAAACAATTACTACAACATCACTTAATTGATTATATCGCATTGGATTTTAAAGCATTACCCAACCAATTTCAGCATATTACCCAATCGGATTTATTTTCAGATTTCGAACAATCATTATCATTATTACTCACTGCCGGAATACCTTTTGAGATCCGGACGACGGTACATTCGGATCTGATACCGGAATCGGATTTTATCCGGATGGTTCATTATCTGGAAGAAAAAGGATATACCGGAAATTATTATATACAGCATTATATGAATAATGTCCCAACGCTGTCAAAACTGGATGTTTCACAAATCAAATTAAAAAAAGAAAACTTTTACAGCTCGAAAATCTGCCTTATTTTTAGAGAATAGTTCTCCCTGCTGTCCATCAAAAATAATCTGAAATGAAAAAAAGCTGGTTTATTGTCTGCCTTATTAATTTTTTCATAGCTTCCCTCATGGGGGCTTTTCTCCGGCTTTCCCAGCTAACCCCGCTGCCTTTTGATTATACTTTCCTGCTGCACGGGCATTCCCATACCGCTATATTAGGATGGCTGTATCTGGTGCTGTACGGATTATTACTACATCATTTTGTACCGGAAGAAGAACGGGAAAAACCGTATTATAACCGCTTATTCTGGCTGACACAAGGTTCCGTTTTCGGAATGATGGTCAGCTTCCCGATCCAGGGTTATGCCCTGTTTTCAATATTTTTCTCGACAGCTCATATCTTTTGCAGTTACTGCTTTTGTTATAAAATCTGGAAAGAGCAAAAAAGCCAATCCACTTCCGGCCGGAAACTGCTGAAAGCTGCTCTTGTGTTTATGCTTGTATCCACTGCGGGTGTGTGGTCACTGGGAATCATCGGCGCTACGGGTGTTAAAAATCCTGCCGTATACCAATCGGCAATACAATTTTTTCTTCATTTTCAGTTTAACGGCTGGTTTCTCTTTGCTGTACTGGCATTGTTATTCAATCAGCCTGACAGCAACGATGCCGCCCACATTAAAAAATTCCGTTATTTCTTTAACCTGCTCATCCTGGCAACCATACTAACATTAGGATTACCGCTAAACTGGTATTTTCCGAATGCTGTATTGTACTGGTCGAATGCCGCCGGAGTACTGTTGCAGTTTATTGCCTTATTGCTTTTTTATCAGCTTTGCCGCATTCCTTTGCTGCGCTATCTTCAGGACAAACCGTTCCTTATCCGGTTACTGGCTGGTGTTGGCCTGATTTCTTTATTGCTGAAAATTGCCCTGCAGTGCTTTACGATATGGAATGAAATAGCCGAAGCTTCCCATTATATCCGGAATTTTACCATTGGTTTTATCCACCTCCTTATGCTCGGGATCATCAACAGTGCCGTTTTTCTGTTTGCAGCAGCAAATCCTGCCTTAAATTTTTTAAACAATAAAAAAAGCCAACTTGGGCTTTTCCTATTCTTAAGCGGGTTTCTGGCTACAGAAATACTTCTTTTTTTACAGGGCAGCTATTTCTTTTTCGGCAAAGGAGCCATCCCCAATTATACGGTACTCTTATTTAGTTTTTCACTGCTGCTGCCTTTAGGATTAATAGTATTGCTTTTAAAAACCCTCAAAAAAAACAAACCATGAATTACCATCATCTTATATTGATCGTTCATCTTCTTGCTGCCTGCATCTGGGTAGGCGGTCACCTGCTGTTGTGCCTCCGGTTCCTGCCACAGGCCATAAAAGAGAAAAAACCGGAGATCATTACCACTTTTGAAAAAAAATATGAAGCCATCGGTATGCCGGCTTTGCTGTTACTGCTGCTCAGCGGACTCTGGATGGCTTTTGATTTCGGAATTCCGGTAAAGCAGTGGTTTACTTTTTCCAGTCCCATAGAACGCGTAATCTCTGCCAAATTGCTGTTACTGCTGCTTACGTTCCTGTTTGCCTTATGTGCCCGTTTTTTTGTTATCCCAAAGCTGAATAAAGACAACCTGAACGTGATGGGACTGCTTATCATTTGTGTTACACTAACCGGAATGGCAATGCTGATATTGGGCTCTACAGTGCGATACGGCGGGATTCATTAAAATAGAAATGCCCCGGTAGGATTAGTCGATAATCCTACCGGGGCATTTCTGCGGCACAGCATTATTTTGCCGTTGTGAATATTCTGGGATTGATTTTTATCATAAGCCAGGCCCAGTTGTTATCCAGTCCTTTATTTCCTGATTTTAAAACTTCCAGTGTGCCGGAACCGAACATCTGGGAATAACCACCGGTAATGGTTATGTCCTTCTGGAGGGCATACGCTGCCGTAATGTCTATTTCGGTACCCAGATAGGAATCCATTTTTTCGGTTGTCTGCTGCGGATCAAGTACCGTTGCCGCCGTCATAAAAAGATGCGGCATCATGTTGAACTGCCACTTATCCTGCGAATATCCCAGTTTCAGAAATACATCCTGCAAGCCCACTGTATTTTTATAGTTCCCTACATAGAAGTAATCCATAAAACCGTTAAAACCGTGGTTGGTTCCGAATATCGGGTTAAACGATTTGTTCTTTGCATCCGTATTGTCCTGTCCGGTACCGGAAAGGTATTCATAACCGGCTCCAATGCTTACTTTACTGGTCAAGGCATAATTAAGCGTAAGCCCTGCATAAAAGGCACGAACCGTCGCATTATCCGTTGCCATTCTCGTTTTTCCGGTTTGTCCGTACAAGCCTAAATCTGCCGTGATACCGCTCTTTTTATAGGACAGATACGTTCCGAAGGTCTGCAGGTTGTTTTCCCGTAATTCGGTTGGAGCTGCTTCATACTGAAAGCCCGTATTCAGAAACAGCAAACTCATTCCCAGTGCGTCAAATGTGGTGTGGTACCAGGCATACTGCATGTGCTTGTAACTTGTTGTGTACAAGTCGCGGTACAGTTTTTCGGCATCCGAATTTAAGGCAAAACCCAAATCCAGCTGGTGCCGGTCCGGTTTAAAAGAGATCAAAAGGGCATCATGGCTTTGCCCCTGCTGTGCCCAATCGATCTCACCCATTATCCTCTGATTGTCATAGGACAGTACCTGCCTGCCCAATTTTACCGACCATTTGGGGTTTAGTGTATATTGCGCCCAGGCTTCATAAAGGGCTATCCCGTTTTTATCGGACACGGCCGTTGTGGGCACATCTCCCCAGACTCTGATATTCTGCAGGGTTACTACCGCTTTTAATTTTTCGTGCCGGTAATTTAAATTCAAACGGGACCGCTGGGACACAAACGAAGTGGGCAGTGTCCCGTCCTTCATCAGCTCTTTAAAGCCGTTGCGGTACTCATAACGCGGTCTTAACTGTATATTCGCGTCAAATTCCTGGGCACAGGCGCCCGAGCCTATTATTAAACTGAATAACAAGCCTGTTTTTTGTACTAATTTCATCATGGTTTAATGGTGTTTTGCTGCCTCAGCAATAATGTTACGAACCGTTTCGTCATAGCTGACGCCAAGTCCTTCCTGCTGAAAAGTTAATTCTCCGCCGGTGTTAAAAACACTGATGATGTTAGAATGTGAAAAGTCCACAGGCGTTATCTTTTTATAGTTTACCGCCAGTACCGCTGCAAATTCCCGGGTATTTTCTTCCGTTGACCGAAGAAACAGCCATTGCTCCCCTTCCATTTTGTTTTCTTTTGCAAATGCTTTTAATCGTTTGGGCGTATCGGTTTCGGGGTCGATACTCACCATAATCAGTGTGACATCCTTTTTGATGTTTTCCGGCAGCCGCTGCTCGATATGCCGCATATCTGCTATTAATCTGGGACAGGCGGCCTTACAGGAAGTATAGATCATGACCATGACCAGAACTTTTCCTTTAAGGTCTTTCATTTCGATCTCTTTATTGTCCTGAGTGGTCCATCTGGAAGGCAGGTTATAGATGGAAAGTCCGGAAAATTCCCCGGCTTCCGAAAGTCTTTCCGGGGTTTGTTCCTGGGAATTACAATGTTGTATCCCGGTAAGGATTATCAGTAATCCTAACAGTATTTTTTTCATTTTGTTTGCTTTATTGTTCCGTTAAAAAAGTTGTTGTACTTTTTATCAAATCTTTTTCAGGGGCTATATCCCGGGCACATCGAAATCCCAGGTTTCGTGTTGAATAATTCGCTTTTAAACTGCCCCGGAAGGCATATCGCATAAAAGCAGCATAATTCATCAGGTCGGTTGCATTTACAGCACCGCTTCCGCAAAACAAACTGGTATCGGTGTCCTTGTCTTTTCTGGACTCGCCGGAAAGCAGTATGCTGTTAAAATCGGAGGTCCATTCCCAAATCAGACCGTGCATATCGTAAACGCCCCAATAGTTCTTAAAGGTCTGCCCTATGGCATTGTTATACGTTTTTGACTTTTCATACCAGCTCAGTATGTATTTGTTGTATTCTTCTCTTGTACGGGCATCTGCTTTTTGTTCATCTGCCATGGCTACATATTCCCATTCGTCCATTGTGGGCAGGCGTTTTCCCTGGCATTCACAATATTTTTTTGCGGCAAACCAGGAAACATTGGTCACAGGAGCATCACTTTTATTCGCACCGTAATCAAAATCATTTTTCCAGTAGGATAAATAGCTTTTATCGGCAAAAATGGCTTTAATTCCGGAACGGGTATATTCCTGTTTCCGGTTTACGAAATTCAGATATTCGGCATTGGTTACCGGATAAACATCTATTTTAAAAGAGGAAACAGCTACCGGTTTTTCGGTGGTAGCACCATAAAGGGGAACAAAAGTCCCCCCTTTTATGGTTACCATTTTTGTTTCCTGTGCATTCAGGAATACGGTTATAAAACCGATTATAAGACTGACAACAATTCTATCGGGCTGATACATGGCTGTTTTTTTACTTTATTTTTTACCTCGCTGTGCTTTGACCATTTCCGGGCTGACCTTTTTACCGCTGTTGCCCCAGTTGCCGTACACATAGGTCAAAACATCTGCAACCTGCTCATCTGTCAAGCCTTGTGATGTCATCATTGCATTGTACTTTTTACCGTTTACCGTTATCTCACCGCTCAGTCCGTTAAGAACTGTCCGGATGGCACGATTAGCGTCTTTATTCAGATAATCCGAATTTGCCAGTGGCGGAAAAGCACCGGGTACGCCCTGACCGTTAGCCTGATGGCAGGCAATACAGGTCTTGGCATAGATACTTTTTCCTTTATTGGCATTTTGCATATTGCTTTTTGCTGCAGTTTCTTTTACCGGAGCTGTAAAAGCGGTCAGACCAATTGTAAAACAAGCGATCACGACTCCTGCTATTACTTTTTTCATGATTTTATTCTTTTATTCGTGGATATCTTTTAGTTTTTGTGCCGGTTTGCTTCGTTCGGCTTTTACCATTGCTGTGGTTACATTGGTTTTATTATTGCCCCAATTGTTGTACACATACGTCAGTACATTGGCAATCTCATCGTCTGTCAGGTTCTGGCTGGTCATCACGCTGTTGTATTTTTTACCGTTTACCGTTATTTCGCCTGTCAACCCGTGCAGTACTGCATTAATTGCTCTTTTTGTATCGGCATTCAGGTAATCTGATTTGGCCAATGGCGGAAAGGCGCTTGGGATGCCCTGTCCTTCAGACTGATGGCAGGCAAAACAGGTTCTGCCATAGATTTCTTTACCGGCTTTAAGTTTTTCGTCCAGTGTTTTGGGAGCAACCGCTTTGGGTGCGTCTTTTTCTTTAGGCATATTCTGGATCGTTCCACCTTCCGGTAAATAGATTCCTTCCTGTACCGTTCCCGAATAGACGTTTTTATCCTGCTCGCCTTCTACTTTCAGCATACCTAAAGCTCCTTTGTTAAACGCCCTGAAAATGGAATGGTCCACCAGGATAAAGGTACCCGGAACATCAACCTTAAATTCAACAATTGCAGCACCTCCGGCCGGTATTAAGGTGGTCTGTACATCTTTATTGATAACACTTCCGCCTTCGAGGTGTACTTTATCGAAAATTTCCCCGATCACATGGAAAGACGATACCAGGTTCGGTCCGCCGTTACCCATATAAATACGGACAGTTTCTCCTTTTTTTGCCGTAATAGCATTGTCCCCGGTTATAGCGCCTACTTTACCGTTAAAAACAACATAGTCCGGTTGTTCCTTGATTGCTTTTTCCATATCGAAAGGCTGGGTTCCCTGATCGCCATAATTTCCTTTGGTGTAGAAATCACCCTGCATTACATAGTATTCCTTGTCTACCGGAGGTAATCCGCCTTCGGGCTCCACCAGAATTAACCCATACATACCGTTGGCAATGTGCATACCCACCGGAGCTGTAGCGCAGTGGTAAACATATAGCCCCGGATTCAGGCATTTGAAGTTAAATACTTTTTCATGTCCCGGAGCGACTAAAGAAGAGGTTGCACCTCCACCCGGTCCTGTTACTGCATGCAGGTCGATATTGTGCGGCAGCTTGTTATCGGGATGGTTTTTTAAATGAAACTGCACTTCGTCTCCAATACGGGTTCTGATAAAACTTCCCGGAACAGAACCGCCAAAGGTCCAGTAAACATATTTCACCCCGGCAGTCATTTCGCCTTCCAGTTCCTTGATTTCCATGTTTACAATCAGTTTTGTTGCTGCACGGTTGCCTATAGGCTTGGGTACAAACGGCGGTGAAGTGAGTTCTGCAACCTGTTCTCCTACTACTTTAATTTTTGTCGGATCGCCTGGTGATTTGTCCCTAAATGATAACAAACCGATTGTAATTGTTGTTATTACCAACAAACTCACCACAATTTTTAATTTGATTTTCATGTCTAATGATTTTCGTTTAACTTAATTTGTCAGGTAAAGTTATGCTCTTGCTTACCGCTTTATTATGATTCCAGTCATGCCCGAAAAAAATAATATTCAGTACACTAATTGGTCATAATACTTACCGTTATGGTAAAAGGGGAAGTGATTATCGGACCGTAAAATCAGGTCTGATAATGGTTAGGTAAACAAATAAAAATCAGAGAATGATGCGTAACAGCAGTATATACAAAAGGATGGAAATTATTCCATCCTTTTTTGTATCTTAAATACCGTTGAAGGGCAGTTATAAATCCGCACTATCAAGTGCAAATCAAATCATATAAATAAACTACCGGTAATGCATTTAATAAAACTATTTGGTTTCAATTAAAATGATAGGGTTATTAGCTGTTATAAATTGTAGATTTTCTTTAAACCCAATGAATAATAATTCTTCCTTATAACTATTCGTCCCAGATGTAAATAGTTTTTTTCCATCATTTGTTATCTCAAAATTAAAATCACAATATTTATCCTTAGTAGTTTTAATTCTACAAGCTTTAAACTTCCCGTTTTCATTTATATAAAACATTGAATCTATCTTACTATTTATAACTAAACTCCTTTGCTGATAATTCTTTATGACCAAATACAGATTATTTAATTTCCGTTCATAAATTTCAAACTGTTCAATTGTGATGGCACTACCATCACTATAAAAGATGAATTTACCACCATTTTTATCATTGCAACTATTTAAAATAAGTATACAAATTATCCCAATAATGTATTTCACTTTATTTCCCAACATAGTTATAATATTTAATTGATTTAACTTCTGAATTATTAATAGCCTTTTGAATCTTCATGGCATCGTCCAATTTATACACACCGGCTTTAAATTGAATACCTTCTTTCGAATAAACATGTGGGGTTCCATCATTTGACTTCCCATAGGGCAACATAAATTTCATTTCCCACTGCCCATAGTCATTTCTATATGATTGTCGTAAATATTGTCCAGATAGTATAAGGATCAATAGAATATCTAAGGGTTATTCAATGGATAACCAATAAGACAAAAACATCTGATTTCTCTGCCAACTGTAGGTCATAATTTCATCTTCTGTTATTGCTTTCCATTATGAAAATATAATATAAACGCTATTTAATCATAATACTTTTAAATGAATCAAGTAAGATGTTCTGATCAGCTTCATTAAGGTTTTTACCTGAAATTGTTAAACTATTATTGTCTTTAAGGTTGCTGAAATGGATCCCAATTCCACCTTTTCCAGCAATCTTAGGAACTTTAATTTTTCCAGTAATTTTATTGATTGTATCATAATAGTAATACTCTTTTAAAAATGTACCCTGTGCTTGATCTATTTCTGGCTTCTTTGAGTAATATAAACCTGTAATATCCATTCCTGATGATTTAAATTCTTTTATTTCTTCATAAGAGAATACCTTATTAGTTTCATCAAACTTTTCTGAATATTTTCCATAGTCACTAAATATAGAATCCCCATTTTTAGTAATAATTAAAAAAACATGTGAATCTATCCCTTTGAGTTCAACTTTACGCCAGCTTTGAGGAATATCCATTGTATATTGATCAAAATCAGTTTTTTTGTTATAATCTGTACCTGTACATCCTATAAAATTTAAAACGCTTAGAATAAATGATGTTTTTATTATACTTTTTTTCATAATAATATTAGGAGATATAATATTCAATCTTATTTTTTGGATTAGGCGGTAAACCTTTGGAAAATTGTAGTTTTTCAGTATAAAACATTATCTTTTTACCCACAAATTAATCACTTCTGCAGTATTTTTATTAATTCTTAAATAATAAGTTCTGTCCACTCCTGGTACACCTACTTTCTTAGAAGAAGCGATAATTTCCCATACTTTACCATCTGCTATTAAGTTTACAGTAAAAGGTTTTAATTGTTCAAAATCAATATTCCTGTATTGTTCCTTATAAATTATATCGGCTAATTTCAATGCCATTTCTTTATCTGTAACAATGTCAATTGCATATCGCTCAGTAATCTTTTTAGGAAGATCTGTTACGGGATTGTATAGTTTATCTTTTAATGAACTACATCCATTACAGAATATAGCTATTATAATTATCCAGAATGTTGTTATTGTTATCTTTATCATTATATCAATTATTTAGGTAAAATTCATTTACCCTCCTATTTGGGGCTCCTAAAAACCCTATTACAGGTTTATTGACATTGAGTAATTTTTAGTGTGTCTTTTCCTATTACGAGTCCAATATTTTTCTCCAATGATCTTTCAACTTTTTCGGAAGACCATCTATTATTTTCATCAAAATTATAGTAATTGGTTTCTAATCCTATTGTAATTTCATTATCGTTGATTTCATGGTAATCAATTTTTCTAAAATAAACCCAATCCTCTTTTTTTATTGAATAAAGGATAATATCTTTTAATAATCCAGAGTCTATTTTTTTTATTACTTCATTATTTGAGTCAATAATGATTATTTTCAATAATGATGGACTAAGTGTTAATTCTTTAGCATCATAGGAGATCTTCTTTACACATACAGATTTTGCTTTATCTCTTTGTTTACAGGAAATTATTCCCAAAAAAACGAACATCAATATATATACTATTGAAAAAGAAGAATTTCTAAAAATATTTTTTCTGATCATTTGAGTTTAAGAATTTTAATTGATTATACTTAACATGATTTTTAAATTCAGGAGAAGTTTTTGGCCAACTGGAATCTTGTAGTTGATGTAATGTTGCTCTACTCTCCGGAAAATTATTCATTAATTTAACTCCAAAATAAATTGCATCTGGCATATGCTTACCTCGCTCATGAGAAATTAAGTTTAATACATCATATCCATTGTTTATAACATTCCCTAGTCTACTATAATTAATCTCAATAGCCTTTTCACCTTTTCCCAAATGATTCGAATTTCCCGTTACTCCTCCTAATTTTGTATAGGATAATGCAGACTCCCAACCTCCTTTGGTATCGTCAATTTTTCCAGATTTTAATTCCTTAAGATTATAACCTGCTTCTTGATAATAATGATTATAAATACCTCCGGCTGCCTGAATTCTATCGTCTGCTGCTAATTGCCGAACAGATTTAGAAACCCCTTGAGCAATTCCTTCATTCACTGAACCATCATTATTATAGAATCCTTTAGGGGCATTAAAAGGAGATATTTGTCCACCTAATGTAGTAGTATTCGTGATATAAATAGCCTTATCATTTTTGTTGTCAGAACCTAAATACGTTCCATTTTTGTTAAAATAATCTCCATCATTCTCCATATATTTTTCATTCCTCACCGCCGTAGTCATTTGTATACGGTCATCATAAATATTGGAAGTACTTATGGCCCGCATACCATCCGGATCAATAAAATATACCGGATTGTCCAATGCATAAACGTAAGGCGAAAAACGCCTGGATTTTTCTGCCAGCGGATCGATATTCATCCATCTACCAATCGCAGGATCATAATTCCGGGCACCGTAGTCGTATAGGTTTAATCTTAATTCATGCTGAAATTCTTTTCCGTTATAGCTGTATCGATAAGGGTTTACTATTGCCTTTTTCTGTTCCGTCCAGATACCCGAAGTACCGTTTTCAGGGACTATAAAAGCATACTTTTGTGTATTATAGCCTTTGTGTTCCAGTCCGAACGGATAATAATGACTTTCGCGGATGATTTTAAGGGCATCGGTAGTATTGTCCTTTGCCCAGCTCAGACGCACATTACCCAAATGATCGGTATAATTGTACACATACGTAAAATCCATTCCGCTGTCACTATTCGTTACAGCCACATATCCTTCTTCATGCTGAAAGAATTTCAATTCGCCGTCTTCATACTGGAATCCGCCCAGATAATCGGTAACGGTAGTCTTATCGCCAACAGTGACTTTCTTTTGTCTTTTTTCACCCACAGCATTGTAAAGATACACAATTTTGTCACCGTTGGAAAAGGTAATGACTACCGGTAAATTCAGATGGTTGTAGGTAATATTGGTGATGTTCTTGTTGGCATCCCGGATCAGATTGCCAGAAGCATCATAAGTATAATCATCCGTAGCGCCGTTTTCTCCAACTGTCTGAGCAGTAATATGCAGGCTCAGTAAGCATAACATCCAAAACATTTTTTTCATATCGCATTGCGTTTAAATTCTGCCTGATTTTTACAGAAAAGTTAAACTCAAATTTTAAAATGTTTTCGCAATTTTCCTAAACCATATAGTTCTAAATAATACCTATTTGGTATAAAATAAATTAGAATATTATTTATATTTTGATATTTTCTTTATATTGCTGTTTCCCCGCCACCATTTATTTTAAATAAAAACGATTATTATGGTTAACAGGGTACTGCTTAAAATCCGGCTGTTGCGACTTGAAAAAAAGTATTCGCAGGAATATATAGCTTTGCGGATGAATATTTCACAAAGCTATTACGGACGCATTGAAAATGGAAAAACCACTCTTTCCATAAAACGATTGTTACAGTTGCTCGTTATATTAGAAACTGATTGTGCTGCCTTTTTTAATGACCTTGAGGAAGTGAATATATTTGAGGTTTGATACCTGAAAAAATGCTATTTAAAAGCCATACACTGAGTGGCTTTTTTGGTTTTATTGACAACGAAATACAGTATAATCTGACTCTATATACGCAATTATACTCAAAATAAGAATTATTGTTATTTTGGCATCCGGATGTTCCAGAATTATACTTTATTTAGCACACAATTATTTTTCAAAAACGTAAAAATCAACGTAAAACAAGGCATGCAGTATTTTATAAGGTTGACCTTAATTTTTAAAGAACTACTAAACGGATGGATTTTTTGAACTACAATTACTTCTGAATCCAATATAGAAACGTTAGCAGATCCATGAAAATTGAAGTTGACAGGGCGGTATCGTATCCAGAAAAAGTACCTGAAATTATCGTCCTTAATGGCAGCAATCTGCAAAGGGAAGTTTTAGCTATTATGAAAAATTTATTTTTAAAAGTAGCACTATTGCTGTTTTTATTAAGTGCAGGCCTATTTTTAGGCAATGAAAAAAATGAAGTAGCGGTTATAAAAAATAAGACTACTGATTTTTTAGACAATTACTACCCAAGCAGGTATAACCTGGGAAAATCTCTTGAAACTACGGTCAATAAACAAACACTTATTATTTCAGAAATTTTAAATGAATCCGGCAAAAGTATTTCCGGCTATATTGTTACCAGTAAAGATTATCAGGAACTTTTATACTTTGCTGATTATAAAAGAGAATTATTTGAAATTGTATGCTATGATTTTATACAGCATGCTACTGATCTGATTAATTTTACAACAAACAGTCATTTTGAATCATTTGTCAGAACTGACTTAATTAACGAAATTGAAAAGGGAGATTCATCCCCAGCTACCGCAATGAAATTTTGGGGAACATCCTGTGGTCCTCCTTTTTCACTTGAGGAAAATTCCTGTTACAGAAACTGTTGTTACTATGTATTATGGGTCAATACCGGTTGTGATGTTGTTGGATGCTAATCCAATATTTGATATTTGATATTCGAAGTTTGAGGTTTGATTTATTGTGGGTACCAACTTTAACCTAATATGATGAAAAAACATATCCTATTTCTATTCCTGTTTATGTTTACCGCAATACAATTGCATTCCCAAAAGATACTGGTTATTGACTCCTTAACCCAAAAACCAATTCCGTATATAACTGTCCGGTACAATAAAAATGACGGAACCTATACCGATGAAAAAGGATATTTTACCGTAAATAATAAATCCAATGATAGCGTAATGCTATCCCATATTGCTTATAACAATTATTCGATTAAAGCAGCTCTCATAAAGGACACCATTATAATGTCGCCTAAAACAAAGCCGCTACATGAAATAATAATTACAAACGCCAATAGTGTCAAACATATTGATTTTTTGAAAAAGAGCTTTAATCACGGTAGTTTTCCAATATCCTCACGGGTAGAACTGGTCACTTTAATAATTCCAGGTACCGGAAACACAAATGCGATGATAACCAAACTGGAATTGCGTTTTGAAAAGAAACGCTTTGAAAAAACAGAAAAAGACATCAAAACGTTGTTCCGGATTAATTTATATACGGTGCAGCAGGAGCAGATTCATGATAAAATATTTACCAGCGCCGTTTATAACCGTAATTCTTTAAAGCAGGAAAAAGTTGAACTTGATCTGACAGATTCCGATATTCAACTATCGGAAAACGGGCTGTTTATTGGTATTGAAGTAATCGGCGATGTTGCTGTAAATGGAACTTTAACAGCCAATAACAATTCCGTAAGACCTCTATTAACCGATAGGACAACAAACGATTATACCGCCAAAACCTTTTTAAGATACACTTTTGACGGAAGAAAGAAACTCCAGCCCTTAAATACCGTATTGGAGAACAATGTTGATCCCAAAACAAAACGAAACCTTTCTTTTGGACTAACGCTCACTAAGTAAATCAAGGATTAAAAACACAATCATAAACCGTAAAAAACTAAAATATGAGAACATTTATATTCATCGCAAGCATCGTGTGTTGCCTGTATTTTTCAGCTTTAATTTTATACAGCTATACCGACACAACGATTCAGGCAGTAACTATTTTAGGAGAAATCATCACTATTCCTTTACTTATTGCCAACCAGGCTGTTCTAATCGTAGCTACTCTAAAATGGATTGCCGTTGATAAACTCGTCTTTAAGTCGACTTACCTGTTTTCCTTTTTACTGTCGGTTAGCAGTAGCCTATTGCTTATTCTTGCGGATTGAAATATAAAAAAGCCTCCAATTGGAGGCTTTTTTTTAATTATCTTCTATTTTTCGACGTTGTCTTTCTGTTTTCAGTAAGGTCAGTTCTCTACTGGTTTGTCCGGCCACAGAAGTGTTTTCTTCTGCACGACGGATTAAGTACGGCATCACATCACGAACCGGTCCGAATGGTAAATATTTCGATACGTTATACTCGTTTGCAGCAAGGTTATAACTGATATTATCACTCATACCATACAACTGTCCGAAATAAACGCGACTGTCATGTTTCGGGATATTGTGCTCCTCCATTAACTGCATCAGACGGTACGAACTGTTTTCGTTATGCGTTCCGGCAAAGATCGCCATTGTATCGATATGCTCGATCATGTACTGGATTGCGCTGTCATAATTAATGTCGGTTGCCTCTTTAGAAGCACAGATCGGGGTTTTATAGCCTTTCTCTTCTGCTCTTTTATGCTCTTTTTCCATATACGCCCCACGAACGATTTTCATACCGATATGAAAACCTTCCGCTTTTGCTTCCGCATGCAGTTTCTTTAAGTAATCCAACCGATCCCAACGGTACATTTGCAGCGTATTGTAAATAATTGCTTTTTCCTTGTTGTATTTGCGCATCATGTTTGCTACCAACTCATCCGCAGCATCCTGCATCCAGCTTTCTTCCCCGTCAATTAGCAGTACAACATCTTTTTCATAAGCCGTTTTACACACTTTTTCAAAACGTGCCACTACTCTGTCCCACTCCTGTTGCTCATCGGCTGTCAGCGTTTGTTTTTCACCTAATTTCTCATACAGGTAAAAACGTCCCAATCCGGTTGGTTTAAACACTGCAAAAGGAATCGCCTGACGTTCTTTGGCAAATTCAATCGTTTTTAAGGTCATTTCCAAAGCGGCATCAAACTGAGCTTCGTCTTCTTTTCCTTCAACGGAATAGTCCAGTACCGAAGTCACACCTTTGGTAAACATTCTGTCCACCACTTTCAGACAGTCATCCTCACTCACTCCACCGCAAAAATGGTCAAATACCGTAGCCCGGATTAATCCTTCTACCGGAAGATGTGCCTTTAAAGCAAAATTGGTAACGGCTGTTCCTATTTTAACCAACGGTTCATTGTCGATCATTTTAAAAAGAAAATAAGCTCTGTCAAGCTCTGTATCGCTTTTAAGTGCAAAAGCAACCTGCGTATTGTTGAATATCTTTTCCATTAGTAGTATTGAAAATATACATGCAAATATAACTACAGTTTAAGAATATTTCATAAAAAATCACGAATTTTGCCGTTCGATTATCAATATTTCAGCGATGCACACAATACAAGCAAATGGTTATGCCATTCATTTTAACGAAAACAGTTATGAATATTTAACGGAAACCCTTTTAAAGGAGGTGTATTCCAAAATTTTTATAATAGTTGACAGTGAAACGGCTCAATATTGCCTGCCGGACTTTTTAGCCAATCTGGCTACAGAAGTACCTATTGAAATCATCGAATTTGATGCCGGAGAGGCTTTTAAGACCATCGAAACCTGTGTGGAGATCTGGCATGCCCTCACAGAACTGGGTGCCGACAGAAAAAGCATCATCCTGAATGTGGGCGGCGGTGTCGTAACCGACCTGGGCGGGTTTGTTGCCTGTACCTATAAAAGAGGGATCGATTTTATCAATGTCCCGACAACCCTGTTAGCCATGGTGGATGCTTCCGTGGGCGGTAAAAACGGTGTGGATCTGGGCAGTCTTAAAAACCAGGTGGGCGTTATCCAAAACCCGAAAGCGGTACTGGTCGATACTCATTTTCTGGAAACTTTACCCCAGACACAAATGCGTTCCGGACTGGCAGAAATGCTGAAACACGGTTTGATACAGGATAAAAACTACTGGGAACAATTTAAAGACTTAAGCAGCTTGGATACAAATGATTTGAATAATTTAATTCATCAATCGGTTGCGATTAAAAATAATGTGGTAGCGCAGGATCCTACCGAAAAAGGCATCCGTAAAGCATTGAATTTCGGGCATACTTTAGGACATGCCATTGAAAGTTATTTCCTGGAAAGCGACGACAAAACCACTTTATTACATGGCGAAGCAATTGCCGTTGGTATGATACTGGAAGCCTTTTTATCACTTGAAAAAGGTTTTATAAATACGGCAGCATACCAGGAAATCAAAGCAGTAATTTCCGATATTTACCCTGCTGTAATGTTTACCGAAAACGATATAAATGCGATCCTGAATTTACTTATCCACGATAAGAAAAATGAGTTCGGCAGCGTTCGTTTTGTATTGCTAAACGGTATTGGTGATGTAAAAATCAATCAGGAGGTCGAAAACCCCTTGATTTACAAGGCTTTTGAAGATTATAAAAACTAATATTTTTTTAATAAAATTGTTTTTAAATACGCTGTAATATTTTTTACATTTGTCGCGATGAAAAACGGTCAAAATACACACATCCCTAACAATGGTAACACCAGAAAAAACAAGTCCTTGTCAAAAATGCAGCGGATTGTTTTTTCGATTAAAAGTGTTAGAAATTTTGATATTTTCCTTTTTACCAATCCCCTGCATGAAAAACTGCAGATAATGTACGCTAATATTAGAGTTTGAAAATCAGGTTGTATTACAAATACTGTCACAGAATTTATTAATATAACTTAACGATTTACACAAAAATGAACACTAAATATTACGACTTAATCAATCAGACATTCTATTTCCCGCAAGAGGAATTCACCTTAAATAAAGACAACCTGCAATTTCACAACATCGATTTGATGAAATTGGTAGAACAATACGGTACCCCTTTAAAATTTACCTACTTACCGCAGATTTCCAACAACATCAACAAAGCCAAAGGCTGGTTTAGAAAAGCGATGGAAAAACACAAGTATGAAGGAAAATACTACTATTGCTACTGCACCAAAAGTTCCCACTTTGAATTCATTATGAATGAAGCGTTTAAAAACAACATTCACATTGAAACTTCTTCGGCTTTCGACGTTAACATCGTAGAAAACCTTATGGAGCAAGGGAAAATCAACAAAAACACCTATGTTGTCTGCAACGGTTTTAAACGCGAACAATATATTGACAATATCGCCAAGCTGATCAACAACGGTCATGCGCGCACCATTCCGGTAATTGACAACTATGAAGAGTTGGATTTATTACAGGAAAAAATCAACGGTAAATTCAAAATCGGTATCCGTATTGCTGCGGAAGAAGAACCGAAATTTGAGTTCTATACGTCCCGTTTAGGAATCGGTTATAAAAACATCGTTCCTTTTTACAGAAAACAAATTCAGGAAAACAAGAATGTGGAACTAAAAATGTTACACTTCTTTATCAATACCGGAATTCGTGATACGGCCTATTACTGGAATGAGCTTTTAAAATGTATGAAAGTATATATCGCCCTGAAAAAAGAATGCCCTACTCTGGACAGTCTTAACATTGGCGGCGGTTTCCCTATTAAAAACTCACTGGCATTCGAATATGATTACGAATACATGATTAGTGAGATCTTAAACCAGATCAAAATTGCCTGTGATGATGCCGATGTTCCGGTACCACACATCTTTACCGAGTTCGGTTCTTTCACTGTTGGAGAATCCGGAGGAGCAATTTATCAGGTATTGTATCAGAAACAGCAAAACGACAGAGAGAAATGGAACATGATCGATTCGTCTTTCATTACCACTTTGCCGGATACCTGGGCAATCAACAAACGTTTTGTTATGATGGCCGTAAACCGCTGGAACGACACCTATGAAAGAGTACTCCTGGGTGGATTAACCTGCGACAGTGACGATTATTACAACTCGGAACAACACATGAATGCCGTGTACCTGCCTAAATACAACAAAGAAAAACCATTATATATCGGTTTCTTTAACACCGGTGCATATCAGGAAACTATCGGCGGATTCGGCGGATTACACCACTGCCTGATTCCACAGCCGAAACACATTTTGATTGACCGCGACGAAAACGGCATCATTGCTACCGAAGTATTCTCGGAACAGCAAACTGCCGATGATGTATTGAAGATTTTAGGATACGAGAAAAAAGAAAAATAAATTCAGGAGGTTTATACGGTTACCCAAACCGGCAAACCCTAACTTTTAAATAATTTAAGTAATGAGTAAAGGACCAATCAGTCAGTTTATTGAAAAGTATTATTTACATTTCAACTCTGCCACAGTAGTTGATGCTGCTAAAGCATACGAGCAACAATTACAGAACGGTGCAAAAATGATGGTAACATTAGCAGGTGCGATGAGTACTGCTGAACTAGGAAAGATTTTTGCTGAAATGATCCGTCAGGATAAAGTTCAGATAATTTCTTGTACAGGAGCTAACCTTGAAGAAGATATCATGAATTTAGTAGCACACTCTCACTATGAGCGTGTACCAAACTACCGTGATTTAACACCACAGGATGAGTGGGATTTATTGGAAAAAGGATTAAACCGTGTAACCGATACCTGTATTCCGGAACACGAAGCTTTCCGTCGTTTGCAAAAACACATCCACAAGATCTGGAAAGATGCAGAAGATGCCGGTGAGCGTTATTTTCCGCATGAATTCATGTATAAAATGTTACTTTCAGGATGTTTGGAAGAATATTACGAAATTGACTTAAAAGACAGCTGGATGTATGCTGCAGCAGAAAAAAACCTGCCGATTGTTGTTCCGGGATGGGAAGACAGTACAATGGGTAACATTTTTGCTTCTTATGTAATCAAAGGCGAATTAAAAGCATCTACAATGAAGTCCGGTATTGAATACATGACTTTCCTGGCAGACTGGTATAGCAAAAACAGCAATAAAGGTGTTGGTTTCTTCCAGATTGGTGGTGGTATTGCAGGAGATTTCCCTATCTGTGTGGTTCCGATGCTGTATCAGGATATGGAAATACACGATGTTCCTTTCTGGAGCTACTTCTGTCAGATTTCTGATTCTACAACAAGTTACGGATCCTATTCCGGAGCGGTTCCGAATGAGAAGATCACCTGGGGTAAACTAGACATCAATACGCCTAAATTTGTAATCGAATCTGACGCAACAATTGTAGCACCGCTAATTTTTGCTTACCTTTTAGATATGTAATTTTTTTTAATGTACAACCTAAAAAAATAGTCAATTTTATTTGAAAATAAAGTTTTAGGATATTACATTTGAATAACAACAAGCATTAAAAAACAACGAATGAAAAGAGTAATTGTAGATTACGCTAAATTAACGAATGAAATCTTAACCCTTTTGGTTGAGAGGTTCCCGGACGGATACGATGACTCCGACGTTATCCGTTTCAAAAACGCTAAAAATGAAACTGTTGAAGCAGTTGAAGTACGTACCGAAGATACTATCTACTTAGTAAAAGTAAGTACAAAACTGGCTGACAGAATCGAGAATTTCGACGAAGACGATGAAGATATCGCAGCAGACGACGCTATTGACATCAAAGGACTTGACATTGAAGACGGTGATGACGAAGAAGTGAAAAAGCCCAAAGCACCAAAAGTGAAGAAAAACGCAGACGGTGACGATGATGAAGATGACGACGAAGATGACGATGATTATGATGATGACGATGAAGATCGTGATTATGATGATGAAGACGAGGACGAAGAAGACGAAGATTAGCATTCATTCTACAAAAAACCATATAAAAAATCCCGATTAGCAATAGTCGGGATTTTTTATACCCACTTTACTCTCAGCCCAATCATAAACCCTATTATTTTCCAGAATAAAAATTTCAAAAGAGATATGACAAAATTTTTCACATTAATAAGCATTATCAGCTTTCACCTTTTATGCGGACAAACTTTGGAAGAAAAAATTGCAATCAAATCATGCGAATGCCTGGCTTCTAAATCAAAGTTAACAGAAGAAAACACCCGGGAATGTATCGTAACATCTACTACGACTGTCGTTTTTAGTGATCCGGATGCTAAAAACCGGGAACATTTCAATACCGTTGACGGGATTCAAAATCTGTTTCAAAAAATTACAGCAATTTTACCCAAAACCTGTGACAGTATTAAAAAAAGCAATAGTATCGAAAAAGAAAAACAATTCTACACTGCTTCAAAAAATGAAAAAGCGCAAAACGCATACACTATTGCAGATGATATGATTGATTTACAAAAGTATGACGTAGCAATAGAATCATTATTGAATGCTATCAAAAACGACCCTAAATTCGTTATGGCTTATGACAACTTAGGACTTTGTTACAGACAGTTAAAGGATTACGACAAAGCGATCAGGTATTACAAAAAATCGCTGGAAATATATCCCGAAGGCACTTTTGCATTAATGAACATAGGTGTAGCTTATGGTTTTAAATCTGATTTTAAAAATGCGATAATTATTTATGAAAAATTAAAAAAATACCATCCTGATAATGCCGAAGGTTATTTTGGTGCCGGAAAAAATTATTTCTTGATTAATGATTATGAAAAAGCGCTTGATAATATTTTTACGGCACATCGCATTTATACGGAAGAAAAATCAGATTACGCCAAAGACACAGAACAATTGATAGGCATCTTTTATTCCAAACTAAAAAATGAAAACAAGGAAGAAGTTTTTAAAAAAATAGCCGAAAAACACAATATAAAACTTAACGAATAAGTATTCGCAAAGCTTTAACGAATTATATTAAACAAAAATCCCGCTGCAATTGCAGCGGGATTTTTATAGGATAGCATTACAACAATCCGTTATATTTCCTGATAAACCATTCCAGTGCCAGGGTTAATCCCAGCAGGATCAGCAATCCTTTCCAGTCAATTAACGGCGATTTGGTAATCACCGCTTTTTCCACCGGTATATATTCCGGGTTTTCCAGTAACATCCTGATCAAGGCATCTGCCTGATCCGGGTAAAACACTTTTCCGTTAGTATTAGCCGCCAATTGGTTTAATCGGGCGGTATCCGGATTGACAAACTGTTTTTCAATTTCAAAATCCAGCACTTCAAATGTTCCGGCATAAGACGTTTTGGAGCTGTTTTCCTTTACCACAAAACTATACTGCCCGGCTTCCAGTCCGTCGAGATTGACTTTATATTCATTATTCCCTTTCAGGAAATCATAATTCTTAACCGCATTCGTGTTTTTATTCTTTAGCTGAATTGTCAGCTGTGCATTTTCGTCAAACTCATAGTTTTTATTAAAATACTGTCCGGTAATTTCAATGGTTTCCCCGGAATTGTAAAAACTTTCATGAGTAACCACCAGTGATTTTTTTAAAGCATTCGACGCCAGGAACTGTACCGTCTTATCCATAAAAATATCAAACTGTTCGAATGATTTGGTTTTTAAATGACTTTCCACGCGCCATTTCCAGATATTCTCTCCAAAAAGATACGCATTGCGCTTTACTCCGTTTTCAGTAAATACAAAAAGCGGACTTTCCGATTTAATGTTGCGGATTCTCGCCTGCAGCAAGGTATTGGCATTTCCGGTTACCGTTATCGTACCAAAAGGATGCTGCAACGGCGGGAACGATTCAAAGCCGATATTCTCTAAAGCAAACAAATTGAATTGCGTATTAAAGTCGGCAGCATAATCTTCCTTCTGTCCGCCCATTCGAAACTGGATCTGGGATTGGTACTGATTCAGCAAATTGAAATCGGTATTCATTCCGGTAATCACCCAGCTGTTTAGCTGCACATTTTTATTCAGGTCCAGAAGCTTTTTAAACTCCGCATTCGGCTGGTACAATATTAAAACGTTATAATCTTTTAAATCACTGATTTCATTTGGATTAACAATCGTTACTTTACGTTGTTGATTAGCTTCAACAGCACGCTTGATCGCCCCTAAATCGGGATGGCTTACCGCCGAAACCAAAGCAATTTCCGAACGCTGATCCATTACTTCAACCGCAAAGTTCTTAACGTTGTTGTACTGGTTCTTTTCTTTTTCGGCCGAGGTGATAACGGCTTTAAATTTCTGTACACCTACTTTATCGGCATTCAGTAAAACCGAAACTACCTGTGCTTTTTTACCCGGACTGAAATTAACCTGTTGTTTGTAAATCGTTCCGTTTCCCTGCTGGATACTGAAAACTGCATTTACATTTTTGTTTCCGTTATATTGCAGAAATATTTCTACCGGAAATTTATTTTTTAAAAAGGCATACTTATTTACATTCAGCTGATTGATTTTTAAATCCAGGAAGGTCGTTGTATCCCCTAAAACCAACGGATAAACGGTAGTGTTTTGCTGAAAGCTGTACACATAATCGTTTCCGATGGTCTGATTACCATCCGTCAGCAATACAACCGGATATTGCTGATTGCGGTAAAACTGCTTTAAGTTTTGGGCTACCTGGTCAATATGGGTTTGCTTTCCTTTAAAATCCAGCTTACCATCGGCATTAAAACCGGCATCAAAAGTATATAACTGAACGTCGTATTTGTCTTTAAGCGCACTGTTCTCCCCAATCTTTTTAGCTAAAATTCGTGCCAGGTTGTCCTGTCTGAGCTCTTTAACCGATTGGGAATTGTCCACTATAACCGGCAAAGGCGTTTTAACATCCTGGTAGTTTTTCCGGGAGATGACCGGATTGATCAGCAACACAAAAATGGCAAACAGCGTTATAAAACGCAGCAAAGCCAAAAACAGATACACTTTCGATCTGTTTCCGGCTTTGTATAAGTATTGATAAAACGCTAAACCAAAGGCTACAATAGCGGATAATATAAGTAATACAATCGTAGATGTAGTCATTCCTGTTTTAAGGTTTTAAATGGATGATTATAAAAGAGTTCTCTTAAATAAACAAACGTTTAGGTTAACATACCGCCGTCTACGTTTAACACCTGACCGGTAACGTAAGCGCTCAGATCTGACGATAAGAATACGCAGGCATTAGCCACATCTTCAGGAGTTCCGCCACGTTTCAACGGAATGTTCTCTCTCCATCCTTTAACTACATCTTCGTTTAATTTTGCTGTCATTTCCGTTTCAATAAATCCCGGTGCAATTACATTACAACGGATGTTACGGGAACCTAATTCAAGCGCCACCGATTTTGAAAAACCGATTACACCCGCTTTGGAAGCAGCATAGTTTGTCTGTCCGGCATTACCTTTAACACCCACAACAGAACTCATATTGATAATCGATCCCGCACGATTTTTAAGCATGATCTTCTGAACTGCTTTTGTCATGTTGAAAACCGATTTTAAGTTAACATCAATAACCGTATCGAAATCTTCTTCAGAAATACGCATTAAAAGGTTATCTTTTGTAATTCCGGCATTGTTAATTAAAATATCAACGTTTCCGAATTCGGCAATTACATTGTCTACTAACTGCTGTGCTTCGTTAAAATCCGCAGCATTCGACTGGTATCCTTTTGCTTTTACTCCTAAAGCTATTAATTCATTTTCTAAAGCTTTTGCCGCTTCTGCAGAAGAACTATAAGTAAAAGCTACATTTGCACCTTGTTTTGCAAATACTTCGGCAATTCCTCTTCCGATTCCTCTACTCGCTCCTGTGATGATTGCGGTTTTTCCTTCTAGTAATTTCATATTAAAAATTAAAGTTTGTTTATTTGAAATGAAAGACAAATATAACAATTCGGTTTTAATCCTTATCCTATTGTTTTAAACTTTAAAGAATTTATTGGTTAACCTGTCCCAATGACGGTTATTAATTGCAATCATCGTAAACAGAAACAGGAATACCACATACCAGGTATTCATGATCAGGTCGGTAAAATGGAGTTTCCCGCCCGCATAGTTCAGCAACAGCAATACCTGCGCACCATACGGCAGTATGCCCTGTACAATACAACAGAAAATATCCATTACGGTTGCTGTTTTACGGGAACTCAAATGGTATTCGTCATTAATCTCCCTGGCGATATTCCCGGTAATCACTATCGATACCGTATTGTTCGCAATCGCAAGATTGGTAAAGCTCACCAAAGCACCAATTCCCATTTGTGCGGATCGCTTGCTTTTAATCCTGGCTTTTATTTTGTGCAGCACATAATCGATTCCGCCGGCTTTTGCCACCAATGCCGCCAAACCGCCGGTTAACATGGACAGCAGGAAGATATCGATCATGCTGATAAATCCTTCATATATTTTCTGTGCGAAAACCAAAACCGAAAAATCATGACCAACCAATCCGATAAATCCGGCAGTCAATATCCCGATCAGTAAGGTTGCAAAAACGTTCACTCCCATCACCGCCAATCCGATTACTAAAAAATACGGCAGTATCGCTATAAATTCATAATTCCCTTTGTTGATGGCAACGGCACTGGTTTCGGTTGTTAAACCGAGGTACAACAAAATAATTACCGTTATAATGGAAGCCGGCAGAGCAATAAACAGGTTGACTTTAAATTTATCCCGCATTTCACAACCCAAAGACTGCGTCGCCGCAATAGTGGTATCGGAAATAATCGACAGATTATCCCCCAGCATCGCACCGCCTAACAGCGAACCGCAGATTAACGGTAAGGAAGCACCGCTTTTATCGGCCAGGCTTACCGCTATGGGGCCCAAAGCAACTATCGCTCCTACAGATGTTCCGGTAGCGGTAGATAAAAAGGAAGCCACCAGGAAAATTCCTAACGGGAAATATTCAATATTAATGTTGTTGATTCCGAGGTTTACAATCGATTCCACGGCTCCCATTGCCTGCGTTACACTGGCAAAACCGCCCGCCAACAGGTAAATAAGACACATGGTCATGATTTTACTGTCGCCACAGCCTTTAATTAAAGTATCAATCTTATCTTCTGTCGTATTTTTAAAAAAGATAAAGGCTGCAATAATCCCAATCACTACAGCTAACGGTGAAGGGAAAGCATAAAAATCATTCAGAATGATTCCGGCACCCAGAAAAGTAAAAATAAATACGAATAGTGGTAGCAAAGCTAAAGCATTGCCCTTTTTTTTAGATTTTTTCATCATCGATTGCTTATGAATTTAATTAAGCTCACGACGACAAGCAAAACTGGTCAAGAAAGTAGTGTGTGAAAACAACATTTTTTCCAACAGAATTGGCTTATCGTTTTAGCACCTTGCTCGTTGTTGCAGGTTGCTATCTCTTTTGCGAGATTCGTGATAACGGCGGCAAATATAATTCTTTTTTTGTCTTATTTTCACAACAAGTCGTTTTTTGATAAAAAAATAACAACATTTGACGCTAAAAGACGCAGCTCAGGATTTCGCATTATTCGTTTTTTTATTAATTTTATGGCAATATTCACACCAATGACAGCAATAGAAATATTAAATTCACTACTCAACGAAAATTTACTTTGGGAAAATGAAATCGTATTCCGGCGGAACGAATACCTTGCCAGTGAAGGCACCGTAAACACTTTTGTATACTTTGTGATTAGCGGAAGCCTTCGTATTTATACCCTGGACGGTAACGAAGAGAACACCATCCGTTTTGGGTATAAAGATTCCTTTATTACGGCAATTGACAGCTTTTTTACCGAAAGACCGACCGGTTTTTACATTCAGGCGCTAAAAAAGACCACTGTGAAAGTGATTTCCAAAAAAGTTTTACTGGAATTTATCGAAAGTGATGCCAGCCGGCTGAAATTATGGAACAGCATCCTTAGCCTTTTGATTGTACAGCAAATGGAACGGGAAAAAGATTTACTGATCTCCTCACCTGCCGAGCGGTATAAAAGCATCCTGAACAGAAGTCCGCAGCTGTTCCAGGAAATCCCGGACAAATACATCGCTTCCTATTTGCGGATGACGGCCGAAACTTTTTCACGAATCAAAAAGTCTTGACCTGAATCAATTTTTAATTCCTTGTTATCACTGAATTTTGCAGTAAACAATTGAATCATGAAAACAGACGCATTACTAGACGAACTTACGGCGGTAACCCTTAACAATATTGCGATTGCCAATCATTTTAAAACACTGGATACCGAAACGCTAAACTGGCGGCAGTTCACCAAAAGCTGGACCATACTGGAATGTATTGAGCATTTAAACCGTTATGGTGATTTTTACACCAAAGTGCTGTACAACGCCATCCGCAATACAAAATTTAAAAAACCGGAACCGGTGTACAAAAGCGGATTACTGGGCGGTTATTTTGTCCGGACAATCAAAGAAACCGGCACCAAGAAAATGAAAACATTCCGGGCTTACGATCCTTTAGGCATTTCTTTAAACGAAATTATTCTCGATATTTTTATTGCACAGCAGGAAGAACTGCTGCAATGTCTTGACAGTGCCAGACAGGTGAATGTCATGAAAAGTAAAACCGGGATCAGTATTTCCAAATGGATCAGGCTGCAACTGGGCGATACGTTCCAGTTTGTGATCTACCACAATGAAAGACATTTAAAACAGGCGGAAAGTATTTTAAAACAGTACAACCATCAGGAAGATCTATAAAAAAAGCCTTACAAAATTCGTAAGGCTTTTTTAGTATAATGAGATTAGAAAATTATCCTAATACTTCTTTTACTTTTTTACCGATTTCAGCTGGTGAATCTACCACGTGAATTCCGTTTTCTTTCATGATACGTTTTTTAGCTTCCGCTGTATCATCAGCACCACCAACAATTGCACCGGCATGTCCCATTGTTCTTCCTTTAGGAGCAGTTTCTCCGGCAATGAATCCAATTACAGGCTTACGGTTACCGTCAGCTTTGATCCAACGTGCAGCATCTGCTTCCAATTGTCCACCGATCTCACCGATCATGATGATACATTCTGTTTCCGGATCGTTCATTAATAATTCTACTGCTTCTTTAGTAGTTGTTCCGATAATCGGGTCACCACCAATACCGATAGCTGTAGTAATACCCAAACCTTGTTTTACAACCTGGTCTGCAGCTTCATACGTTAATGTTCCTGATTTAGAAACGATACCAACTGTTCCTTTTTTGAAAACGAAACCTGGCATGATACCAACTTTAGCTTCACCCGGAGTAATAACACCAGGACAGTTAGGTCCTACTAAACGACAATCTCTGTGTTTAATATAATCATAAGCTTTAATCATATCTGCAACCGGAATACCTTCTGTAATTGTGATAATTACTTTAATTCCAGCGTCAGCAGCTTCCATAATTGCATCAGCAGCAAATGCAGGCGGAACGAAGATAATTGTTGTATCGGCACCAGCCTGATCTACAGCGTCTTTAACGGTGTTAAAAACCGGACGATCTAAGTGAGTCGTTCCTCCTTTTCCCGGAGTTACTCCACCAACAACGTTACTTCCATATTCAATCATTTGAGTAGCATGGAAAGTCCCTTCACTACCTGTGAATCCTTGAACAATTATTTTAGAATCTTTATTTACTAAAACACTCATGATATTTTTTTTATATTATTTTTAAAAACTGTGTTGCAAAAATAGGGTTTTGAACGTAATAGATGAAAGTTTTTTCGAACTTTTATCTGCTATTTTTATTTTTTTAAAATGCTTAGGTTAATTGGCTCATCTGATAGACTCTGTAAAGCTGATTTTCCTTCAATTCACAGATTACCATGAAGTGGGCTAAAATCATTTCTTCATTCGGATTTTCAATGGGCGAAACATAATGGGTATAGTTAACCGAAACCACATTGTTCTCTTCCAGTATATGGCTGATCTCAATTCTTGATGCCACATACGACTTTCCTAACTCGGTAGCCAAAGCCTTTAAATCCTGCTTGTCTAATTGCAAAAAGCCTTTTGAACTGTGCCAGTTGAAAATAATTTCGTCATGAATAAACTGTTCCATTAAACTTTTATTTAATGGACCGTTTAACTGATAAAATTCCTGAACCCGTTCTTTAGCCGTCATTTTTATTTATTTGCGTTAATATCTGCGGAATTTTTTTCACGTAAGCCAATTGTTTCAGCTTTTCGCGTGATTCTTCTGCCGGATAACCAAAATACGTTTTACCGCCTTCCAGTGACTTGGAAACACCGGATTGTGCCAGAATTACCGCTTTTTCACCAATAGTGATACCGCTGGTAGTTCCAACCTGACCCCAAAGTGTTACTTCGTCTTCAATAATCACACAACCTGCAATTCCGGTTTGTGCCGCGATCAGGCATTTTTTCCCGATTACGGTGTCGTGACCGATATGCACCTGGTTGTCTATCTTGGAGCCTTCATTGATGGTTGTATCTCCGGTAACCCCTTTATCAATCGTACACAAAGCACCAATACCAACATTATCCTTTATCACCACACGGCCACAGGAAATCAGCTGGTCAAAACCTTCCGGACGTTTTTTGTAATAAAAGGCATCCGCTCCCAAAATACTTCCCGCATGAATGATAACGTTATCACCAATAACGGTATCGTCATACAAAATCACATTGGGATGAATCAGGCAGTTTTTACCGATAACCACATTGTTGCCGATAAAACAGTTTGGCTGAATAACCGTTCCTTCACCAATTTTTGCCGAAGGAGCAATTGCTGCATTGGCCGCCTGAAAAGGTTTAAAATGTTTGGATAACTTATTGAAATCACGAAAAGGATCGTCAGACAGTAAGAGTGCTTTTCCTTCCGGACAGTCCACTTCTTTATTGATCAGCACTATGGTAGCTGCAGATTGTAACGCTTTATCGTAATATTTGGGATGGTCCACAAAAACGATATCTCCCGGTTCTACAACATGAATTTCATTCATGCCCAGTACAGGAAAATCCGCATCACCAACAAATTTACAATCAATTATTTGGGCAATCTCACTTAAAGAATATGCTTTAGAAAATTTCATATGTATTTTAAATGATATGAAAAGGATAGTACCGCTTTAACAATACTATCCTCTGTATAAATAACTACTCTTTAACACGCTCGATATACGAACCGGAAGCAGTGTCAATTTTAATTTTGTCCCCTTCATTAATGAATAAAGGTACGTTAATCGAAGCGCCTGTTTCTACTTTTGCAGGCTTCGTAGCATTTGTTGCAGTATTACCTTTTACTCCTGGTTCTGCATAGGTAACTTCCAAAACAACAGAAGCAGGCATATCAACAGATAAAGGCGCTTCCGTTTCTGTATTGATCTGAACCATTACATTTTCTCCTTCTTTCAATAAATCCGGAGCATCTAAAATATCTTTATTTAATGCAATTTGCTCGTATGTTTCTACATTCATGAAATGAAAATCGTTTCCTTCTGCATATAAAAACTGAAATTTGTGTGTTTCTACACGCACCACATCAATTTTATGTCCTGCAGAAAAAGTATTGTCCAATACTTTACCATTGGTTACACTTTTCATTTTTGTTCTAACAAAAGCAGGTCCTTTTCCAGGTTTAACATGAAGGAACTCTACAATTTTGTAGATATCATTATTGTATTTAATACATAATCCGTTTCTAATATCAGCCGTACTCGCCATTTTGTTTATTTGTTTATTATATTTAAATCTGTTTGCTTCCTAGTAAATACCGGTATACCCTTTCATTACTCCTCTGGATGAGTTTCTGATGAAAAGAATGATCTCATCACGTTCCGGAGTCGCTTCCATTTCTGCTTCAATGATGCTCAATGCCTGCGTGGTATTGTAATTCTTTTGGTATAAAATTCGGTAAATATCCTGTATTTCTCTTATTTTTTCTGTAGAAAATCCTCTTCTTCTCAATCCTACGGAGTTGATCCCTACATAAGACAGCGGTTCTTTTGCTGCTTTTGTAAACGGAGGAACGTCTTTACGCAATAATGATCCACCGGATATCATGGCATGCTCACCAATGTTGATGAACTGGTGTACTGCAGAAAGTCCGCCAATGATGGCAAAATCACCAACCGTTACGTGACCTCCTAATAAAACACCGTTTACGATGATAACGTTATCACCTATATGACAATCGTGAGCAATGTGGGCAGCGGCCATTACCAGGCAGTTTTTACCAATTTTGGTTACTCCTGAAGCAACGGTACCTCTGTTTATCGTTACACATTCCCGCACTGTTGTATTATCGCCTATTATGGCAAGAGAGTCTTCTCCGCCAAATTTTAAATCCTGAGGAACCGCAGAAATAACCGCTCCGGGAAAAATGTTACAATTTTTACCGATTCGGGCACCTTCCATGATGGTTACATTGGAACCAATCCAGGTTCCTTCACCAATTTCAACATTGTTATGAATTGTTGTAAAAGGTTCGATAACCACATTCTTGGCAATTTTTGCTCCGGGATGAACGTATGCTAAAGGTTGATTCATACTTTTTTTGTTTAATTCTTTCTCACGATTTGCGCCATCAATTCGGCTTCTGTGACTAATTTACCATTAGCATATGCGCTTGCCTGCATATGGCATATTCCTCTGCGGATTGGTGATAATAAATCCAGTTTGAACACCAAGGTATCACCCGGCAGTACTTTATTTTTGAATTTCACATTATCAATTTTCATAAAGTAAGTCAGGTAATTTTCCGGATCCGGAACAGAACTCAAAATCAGGATTCCTCCGGTTTGGGCCATCGCTTCCACGATTAACACCCCCGGCATTACCGGTGCTCCCGGGAAATGCCCGATAAAGAAATCTTCATTCATCGTTACATTTTTCAAACCGACCACATGGGAATCAGACATTTCTAAAATTCTGTCAACCAATAGGAATGGCGGACGATGCGGCAACATCGACATGATTTTAGTAACATCCATCAACGGTTCTTTATGTAAATCATAAACAGGAACCTGATTGCGTTGCTCGTTTTTTATCACTTTAGACATTTTTTTGGCAAATTGCGTATTGACAAAATGTCCGGGTTTATTTGCGATTACTTTTCCTTTAATTCTCGTTCCGATCAAAGCCAGATCTCCAACAACGTCCAACAATTTGTGACGCGCCGCTTCATTAGGATAATGCAAGGTAAGATTATCCAGAATACCGTTTGGTTTTACTGAGATCTTTTCTTTATCAAAAGCAACTTTTAAACGCTCCATTGTTTCCTGTGAAATTTCCTTATCCACATATACAATAGCATTGTTCAGATCACCACCTTTAATCAAACCGTGCTCCAGTAAGCTTTCCAGTTCATGCAGGAAGCTGAAAGTTCTGCAATCGGCAATTTCTGCTTTAAATTCGCTTATGGATTTCATCGTAGCGTTCTGGGTTCCTAAAACCTTAGTTCCAAAATCAACCATAGCCGTTACCTGATAATCATCAGCCGGCATTACGATGATCTCACTTCCGGTAGCTTCATCGGTATATGAAATAACTTCTTTTACCACATATACATTTCGCTCCGCTTCCTGTTCCTGTACACCTGCTTCTTCAATTGCCTCTACAAAGTACTTGGAAGAACCATCCATGATGGGCGGTTCGGAAGCATTCAGCTCAATAATAACATTATCGATATCACATCCCACCAATGCCGCCAAAACGTGCTCTGATGTTTGAATCTTAACGCCTTTTTTCTCCAGATTTGTTCCGCGTTGTGTATTCACTACATAATTGGCATCGGCCTCAATGATGGGCTGACCTTCCAAATCCACACGTACAAATGTGTAACCATTATTAACAGGCGCAGGTTTAAAGGTCATGGTAACTTCCTGACCGGTATGTAATCCTACTCCTTTTAATGAAATCTCTTTTTTAATGGTTGTTTGCTTAACCATAATATTTAGTTTTGAATATTTGTTTGCTGTTATTTTCTTTTTTTCAAGTCGTCAATATCTCTGGCCATCTTCGGTAAATTTTTAAAATTCACATACGATTTGCTAAAGTCGCCATAACTAAATGCCGGACTGCCCTGAATTGTTTCATTATCTTTTACACTTCTGGAAACACCGGACTGTGCCTGGATTTTAACGCCATTACCGATAACGATATGCCCTACAATACCAACCTGTCCGCCAATCATACAGTTTTTACCGATTTTGGTTGACCCGGCTACTCCGGTTTGTGAAGCGATAACGGTGTTCTCCCCGATTTCCACATTGTGAGCAATCTGAATCTGGTTGTCCAGTTTCACACCTTTTTTAATAACGGTCGATCCTAATGTTGCCCGGTCAATAGTAGTGCACGAACCGATATCGACATTGTCTTCAATCACGACATTGCCAATTTGCGGTACCTTATTATAGATCCCTTCTTCATTCGGAACAAAACCGAATCCGTCCGAACCGATAATGGTTCCGGAATGGATCACACATTTTTTCCCGATTTCCGTTTCAGAATAAATACGTACACCGGCAAACAATATGGTATCGTCGCCAATAGTAACATTATCACCTACAAAACTGTTGGGATAAATCTTTACATTGTTTCCGATTTTTACATTGTTCCCAATATAGCAAAAACTTCCCAAATACAGGTTTTCCCCGTATTCAACGTTTTCCGATATTACCGAAGGCTGCTCAATTCCGGATTTCATCAACTTTACCTGGTTGTAATATTCCAGCAGTTTTGAAAAGGATTTGTAGGCATCTTCTACTTTAATAAGTGTAGTTCTTAATTCCTGTTCAGGCTCAAAAGTATTATTTACGATTGTTATCGTAGCCTGTGTTGTATATATATGATTCAGGTATTTCGGATTGGCCAGAAAAGTTAAAGAACCTTCCGAACCTTCTTCGATTTTAGCCAATTTATGGACTTCCGCTGCAGGATTACCAACAACTTCTCCTTCTAAAATACCTGCTATTTGTTCAGCTGTAAATTTCATCCCGACAAAAATATAAAATTTAATTTAATCTTAACTTTCTAAAAGCACTTTTGGAAAACAGATATAATATTTCGTCACCGGTTTGGACAGGGCTTTCAGATTCATCTGATCGGAAGCTTCCACTACGTCTTCAACCGTTTTGTCTTTCTTTAAAATACGGATAGGCTCTCCTGCTTTATTGTAAGCCTGGTTCTTGATTTTTCCTTTAAACACAAAATAATCCGCTTCTTTTTCCGACATGGGCTGTAATTCAATCAGCTTCTTTCTAAGCGCTTCCACGTCACCCTGCTCTACTTTTTCAGACACCATTCTGATTTTCAGCAAATCGCGGTTGATCAGCATTTTACTCAAAGAAGACAGTACAAAATCGTCATGGAACTGCCATGCTTTTATCGCACTCATGATGTCAAAGTCGTCTAACTGAGCGAATTTATCAAGTATTTTTTCATCAAAATCATCATGGGTAATTTTGTGAAGCATAAAAAATTGCAACGGCTCACTGCAATTTGGCAAATCGCCTTTGTGCGTAAGCTCTTTCGCTCTCTTTAATATTTTTGTCAATATTAATTCGGCAACCACACTGGTTTTATGCAAATAAGCCTGCCAGTACATCAACCGGCGCGCTCCTAAAAATTTTTCTACCGAATAAATTCCTTTTTCCTCGATAACCAGCAGGTCGTTTTCCACATTCATCATTTGGATCAAACGTTCCGAATTGATGTTTCCTTCGGCAACACCGCTGTAAAAACTATCTCTTTTCAGGTAATCCAGACGATCCATATCCAGCTGGCTTGAAATTAGCTGCAGCATGAATTTCCGGTGGTATTCGCCTTTAAAAACCTGAATGGCAAGATCGAGCTTCCCTTCAAATTCTGCATTGAGCCTGTTCATAAACAACATCGAAATTTCTTCATGATGCACCCCTTCCACGATACTGTGTTCCATGGCATGCGAAAAAGGACCATGCCCGATATCGTGCAATAAAATCGCAATATATAAAGCATTTTCTTCCTGCTCTGAAATTTTCACGTCTTTAAAACGCAATACCTGAACCGCTTTTTGCATAATGTGCATGCAGCCCAGCGCATGGTGAAAACGGGTATGATGTGCACCGGGATAAACCAGGTAAGACATTCCCATTTGCGAAATGCGGCGCAAACGCTGGAAATAAGGATGCTGAATTAAATCGTAAATAAGAGTATTAGGGATGGTTATAAAACCATAAATAGGGTCATTTAGAATTTTAAGCTTATTGATTTGGCTCACAGATATTTTTTTAGTGAAACAAATATAAAATAAAAAATATGAAACTATTTTCAATTTAAATCATATTTAGCATTTCTGCTTCCGCCCCGAATTATCAACTTCCCAAAGAAACAATTAAAAAAATCAAATAATGCGATTATTTTAATACAAAAACACACTTTTTGTATTGTTTTTTTCTTTAAATTAGTGGCAGTTATCCATAAAAATAGTTCAAAATGTGCATAAATTTAATAGAAATGACCAATTCCCCCTTATTGTCCAAATCTAACCAATACGATTATGAAACAAAACTTCCCTTTCGCCCTCCTATTAATGGCTGCTACAAGCGCCTACTCACAGATTGGTATTGGTACCACGAATCCAAAATCAACACTTGACATTGCCCTTTCCAATAGTCTTACCCCAAAAAATACTGACGGAATACTGATTCCCAGAATAAACAATTTTCCTTTAACGCCACCTACCGTTGCCGGATTACTGGTTTATCTGGATGATACCGATAATAACGACGCACAACCGGACGGATTTTATTTCTGGAATCAGACACAAACAAAATGGAATTATGTAACCGGCTGGAATTATTCCGGTAACGAAGCCACCTCTCCTTCCACCGCTGCCATCGGGGCAGCATTAAACGGTGACTTTTTAGGCACCAAGGACAATGCCGATTTTGTACTGGGCACCCAAAACCTGGAACGATTGCGAATAACAGCAAGCGGCAACATCGGTATCGGAAAAATCAACCCCACCAAACGACTGGAAGTAAATGCCAACAGCGACTACCTCAAATTTGAGAATTTAGCCACCAAGACCGTCAGTGCCAAAACCTACTATATGGTACGCGACAATTCAAACAGCGAAGTCGGCCTTTCTGAAGTTGAAAACGTGGCCGGACAAATTCTGAGAATAGGCCTTAATACCGCGGCTTACGACAATACCGAAAGAGCCATTCGCTTTAAAGACAACAACGATGCAACCGAAATGGGCGCTTCCAATTTTATCAACACCATTACCGGCTCTTCTTTTACCGAAGGCGGCAACCTTGCCACCGATAAAGACCTGATCAATCTGCCGGCCGGAACCTACAAGATAACGATGAAAGTTTCTTATGCTAACGGCAGCAGCGGATTATTGAGCCTTACCACTACAAATAACCTGATGTTTCGTCTTTATGTGAACGGAGTCGAATATTCCCGGCAATATTCCACCTTTAATGCCAGCGGCTTGCTCGGATTAGGAATTGCGGGCGACGCCGTTAAAAACGATTGCGTCTTCAGCGACTTTGTCACCTTAACCGGAACAACCCCGCTTTATTTTTCTACCATTACCGAAGGCAATATTCCTTATAATATTAACGGTAAAGTTTCTTCAAGTTATCGCTCTATCATCCTGGTAGAAAGACTCCGATAAATCATTCAACCCCTTTTTTGACATTCCTTTAGGTTCAAAAAACTTAAAGGAATGCTTATATATACATATTTTTCTTATAAAAAAAGACTAAAAATACCTTTTAGCATTAATTTGTGAAAATTATATCCGTAAAAACCAAAAAAGTAATTATTTTTGTTCTGTTATTAAAAAATGTGGAAAAACCGTAATTGTAATTCGTTTTTTATTATATAAGTAAACTAAATCTACTTATTAACAGAATAAAAAAAATGCACCCAAATTACTTAAAGAATAATTTTTTCTGTAATTATGGCATATTTTTTGACAAAATAGTTTAGGAACAGTTAATGAATTGATAATTATATAGAACCTGAAAAATGCAAGAGGGAAATATCCAAACCGCGAAAAGTATCTTAACGCGTGTTAAAAAGGTCTTTAAAATAAAAACAGACGCCCAGCTGGCTGAATTACTTAGTATTAAACCCAATACTATTTCAAGCTGGAAAAAAAGAAACACTCTTGATTATGAATCCATAATTGAACAGTGTAACAAAGCAAACATTGATTTGAATGAAATTTTTCTTGGAAACGAAAGTTTTAGCTTTAAGAAAAAAATCACGCCAATCATTACCAAGGAAATGTTATTTCAGTACACCACAGGCGAATTGAACCTGGAAAGAAGTGACATCCCTACCATCAACATCCCTTTTCTGCAGCAAAAAAACTCTATGGTTTTCCAGGTGAACACCTCAGAATTAGAGCCTTCTATCAAAGAGAACACGTTTGTTATCTGTGAAGAAGCAACTGCTAATGATATTACGAACGATTCTTTCGCCGTAATTATCAGCAAGGAAAAAGGATTATACATGTCCAAAGTGGCTCAAAACGAAAATGACGAATCGATCTTAAATCTTATTTCCCGAAAAGAATCTGTTTTTTCCGGTAAAAATGAGATCAAAAAGAGTAAAATAGATGAGATCTGGAAAATAAAAGGTGTTTTAGATATCTTTAGTTAAGATATAAAAAGGAGTTCCGTTTGGAACTCCTTTTTTAATTTGGATACGATCCGTATTTTATTTTTCTACGATAATAAAATCAGAACGCCGGTTTATGGCATGTTCTGCATCGGTACATTTTACACCGTTGCGGCATTTGTTTTTCAACCGGGTTTCGCCATAACCGATAGCACTTAGAATACGATCCGGAGCAATTCCGTTTTCCAGTATGTATTTTTCAGTCGCTTTCGCTCTGTTGTCTGACAATTTCAGATTGTACGAATCACTTCCTCTCGAATCGGTATGCGATTCTATTCTGATCTTTACTTTAGGGAAGGTCTTCATAACATACACTACCCTGTCCAGTTCCACAACTGCCTGCGGGGTAATATTCCATTTGTTGTATTCGAAATAAATCGGATTAATGTCAATTTTTTCATTGGCACCGTCTTTAACCGTAAAGTCTTCCAGTTTTGCCAATTCAAAGTCAACCACCTGTTTTTCTTCGTTTTTAGCCGTAGCCACCACTGGTTTTTCCTGGCTGGCAAAGTTTTCTTTTGCCGCTTCAAATTTATAGGTCGCTCCGCAGGGAACCGTAAGCTGATACCTGCCATCTTCGCCCGTTGTGGTTTCCGTTTTTAAATCGCCAAACGAATCATATACTTTTACAGTGGCACCGGCAATCGGTATTTTTGATTTGGAATTGGTTACCCTACCGGATACAAACTGGTTGCATTCTGCTTTTGCTTTGGTAAAATAGTAAATATCATCATCTCCTTTACCTGCATCCCTGTTTGAAGACACATAACCGTATTTCGATTCCAGATCAATAATATAGGAGAAATCATCTTTATTACTATTTACCGGCTGCCCGACGTTTTTAGGTTCCGAAAAGTTCAGCTTACCGGAATGCTTGCTTTCATAAACATCCAGTCCGCCATATCCGTAATGTCCGTCAGAAGAAAAATACAACACACCGTCATTGTAATACGGAAACATTTCCCTGCCAACGGTATTGATTACCGGTCCTAAATTTTGGGGCGAATTGATACTGCCGTCTGCAAAAACCTCAGCCACATAAATATCCGTTTCGCCATAACCACCCGGCATGTCGGAAACAAAAAACAACCATTTTCCATCCGGACTTAATGTCGGATGGCCAACGCTGTATTCCAGGCTGTTAAAGAATAATTTTTCGATATTGATCACTTTGCCGTTCTCTATCGTTCCTTTAAGAATCTGAAAGTTGTTTACTCCTTCTTTATCGTTCTTTAATCTATTCTTGTTTTTCCGGGTTGCATTGGTGGTAAAATAAATTGTTTTCAGATCCGGTGAAAAGGTTAAGGTTGCATCGTGATAATTTGAATTCACTTCGCTAAAAAACGGCTGTTCGTTAAACAAAGCTCCGGTTGCCGCATTTCTGTCGGCCACATAGAACGATAAAAACGGCTGTTCATTCCAGGAATAAAGCCTTTTTATCAGCTTTCCTCCTTTTTTACTGGACGAATAAACCAACTGGTTCCCGTAGAATGTCGATCCGAAATCGGAATACGAAGTATTGATCTCAAGCGGCACCACCTTATATAAAGACGGTTTTCCGGCCAGACTGTCCATATACTTTTGCTGCCGTGCAAAGCCTGCTATCTTATCCTGATCGCCTTTTCCTTTCAGGTATTCCTTGGTTATTTTATTCGCGTCATCATAATCCCTGACCCCTCTCAAAGCCTGGGTATACCGCAACAGGTATACATCATTCAGGTTCTGTCCCTGCACGCTGTATAATTTCTTATACCAGGTTACGGCTTTTCTCATATCGTTAAGATAATAGTAGGTATCTCCTACATTCATCAAAGTTTGTATCGAAGGATTTTGTTCTTTTTCCAGATATTCCTCATAGGCTTTTGCAGCATCCACATACGACATATCTTTAAAGAGCTTGTCTGCGTCTTTTAACTTCTGCTGAGCATAAGTAAAATTGATACAAATTAAAAAACTGAAAAATAGTAATTTCTTCATATGCTTTCGGTATTAGAAAAATCTAGGTGATTTAATGGCTGATGACTTGTGTGGCATTTGAAAACGCAATATAATTTCGTGCGTTCCGTCATTATATTTATTCAGTTTTGTTGTTGAATAATCAAATGCATACCCAATAAAGAAATTATCTAAGAACTGTAATCCCACAAGAGCACTTACGGAATCGTCCCAGCGATAGGACGCTCCCAGCGTTAGTTTCTCCTGCAAAAGAAAGTTGGCCGAAACATCCGCTGCCAGCGGTGATCCGCTTACCGCTTTTAACATTGCCGATGGTTTGAATTTCAAGCCTTCAGAAATATCAAAAACATAACCTCCGATAAGGTAATAGTGCAGTTTATCGGCAACCACCGATTCCTGAATGTCATCATAATAATCCTGCTTGATAAAATTGGGTACGGAAGCGCCAACATACCATTTTTCACCGTATAAATACGCTCCGGCTCCAATTAGCGGCATGATCCTGTTCGAAATATTGTTATTCAGCAAGACATCATTATTATCCAGATAGCGTCCTTTGGACCAGTCGACATTTAACATTCTTGCCCCGGCTTTTACTCCGAAGGCAAGTTTTGTTTTATATCCGAAATTCAGCGTATAGGAAAAATTTCCTGACGCCGAGGTTTCCGTTGACGGTCCGATCTTATCGGCTATAACATTAAGTCCCAAACCGATTTTATCGGATACCGGGGAATGAATCCCGAATGTTCCGGTTCTCGGAGCCCCGTCAATTCCCACCCATTGCGAGCGCAAAAGCAAGTTGGCTTCCAATACTCCCGGAGATCCCGTATATCCGGGATTCACAGTGATTGTATTGTACATGTACTGCGTATATTCCGGATTTTGCTGTGCCTTTACAGTAAGTGGAAATAGAATGGTTCCTCCTAAAAAGCACGTTACTAGTATATCTTTTATATTTATTCTCATGTTGTGTATTATTAAATTGATAAAAAACTTATGGAAGGGTATATCATGATTATCTCATGATATATACCCATCCGGTTTTAACAGTACCGGAATTATCTCCTGTATCAAAAACATAATAATAAGTTCCCGTTGGTAAAACAGTTCCGTCAAAAGTTCCGTTTACATTTGAAACGCCTTTCCAGTCGTTTTGATAGCCTCTGGTTTTGTATACCAGATTTCCATATCTGTTAAAGATTTCCAATGTGTTATTTGGGAAATGTTCGGCACATTTAATGGTGAAAACATCGTTAGAGCCATCCTCATTTGGAGTAAACTCGTTATAAACTACCAAACACATCGGTTCAACAGAGGCACTTGCCGTATTATTATTAACATCGGCATCTACCGGGTCGGAACTTGCTATCGTTACTGTATTTAAATAATCGCCTGAGAATAAAACTTTTACAGTGATCGCTAATGTTGCAGACTGATTTGGTCCTAAAGCCGGGATTGTCCAGATTCCGGTGTTGTTATTGTAGGTTCCGTTTGAAACGACCATACTCACAAAGGAATATCCGCTCGGAATCACTTCATTAACCACAACATTCTGGAACTGTGCCTGTCCTGTATTGGTTACCGTAATGGTAAATACAACATTATCGTCAATAAATGGTGCAGGATTGTCTACCGTTTTCGTAATGGTAATATCCGAACAGTTGGACACATTCAGATTCAGGGTTGCCAGACTAAGAACGGTACAGCCATTTGCATCGTTATAGCTAACATTAACCGAATTGGCTCCTACCTGCGACCAGACAACCGTGATTGTATTATCTGCGGTTCCGCCGCCACTCACAACCTGTCCGCCGTTACCAACCGTCCAAACATAGTTGGTCATACCGGCGTTTGTAGTGTAGGTCACCTGATCCTGAAGACATACGGTAGCCGAACCACCGCTCAAAGTTGCCTGTGATCCGCTGTAGAACTGAACCGCAACGGCTAAACGAATCGAACTTTCACAGCCCGAAACCGGATCCACTAAAACACCATAGTATGTTCCGGCAGCCGTTATAGGCGTATTTGATGCTAACGGCGTTCCGCCTGCAGGAACGTTATACCAGATCACTCCGGCTTCGTTTACCTGAATGGAAGCCACTGTAGGATTAGCCGTCGGACAGAATTCCTGTACCGCATCGTTAGTAGTTGGTGTTGGCGCATCATTAACCTGAACCGTAACATCCAGACGAACAGCACTTTCACAGCCGGTTACCGGATCTACAATTACTCCATAATAGGTCATACCACTGGTTAGTGCCGTAGCAGCCGTAACAACAGTACCTCCTGTTGGAGCAGTATACCAGATCACTCCGGTTTCATTCACCTGGATGGACGCTACTGTTGGATTGTTTACTTTACAGAAATCCTGAGTGGTGTCGTTCGTTGTTGGTGTTGGGGTATTGTTAATAGTCACCGTTACCGCCAGACGAATAGAACTTTCACATCCGGAAGCCGCATCCACCAATACACCGTAATAGGTTATTCCGCTAATTAACGGTGTGGTCGAAGCTAATGGCGTGCCACCGGTTGGTACATTGTACCAGATCACACCGGTTTCGTTTACCTGGATGGACGCTATTGTTGGATTACTTTGTGTACAAAAATCTTGTGTTGTATCATTTGTTGTTGGCGTTGGGGCATCGCTTACCTGAACCGCAACCGCTAAGCGTACTGAGCTTTCACAGCCGGAAGCCGCATCTACTAATGCTCCGTAATAGGTTCCGGTTACTAATGGTGTGGTCGAAGCCACTACACTGCCTCCTGTTGGTGCAGTATACCAGATCACTCCGGTTTCATTCACCTGAATGGACGCTACCGTTGGATTATTTACTTTACAGAAATCCTGAGTGGTGTCGTTTGTTGTTGGCGTTGGGGCATCATTTACCTGAACCACAACGACTAAACGTACCAAGCTTTCGCAGCCCGAAGCGGCATCTACTAATGCTCCATAATAGGTTCCCGTTACTAATGCCGTGGTAGAAGCCAATGGTGTTCCGCCGGTTGGTGCAGTATACCAGATCACACCGGTTTCATTTACCTGAATGGACGCTACCGTTGGATTGGTCGACTGACAGAAATCCTGGGTAGTATCGTTTGTTGTTGGCGTTGGGGCATCATTTACCTGAACCGTAACAGCCAGACGAATGGAACTTTCACAACCCGAAGCGGCATCTACCAATACGCCATAATAGGTTGTTCCGCTGATTAACGCCGTAGTCGAAGCTACAACACTACCTCCTGTTGGCGCAGTATACCAGATCACTCCGGTTTCATTCACCTGAATGGACGCTACTGTTGGATTTGCCGACTGACAGAAATCCTGAGTGGTATCGTTCGTAGTTGGCGTTGGCGCATCGTTTACCTGAACCGCAACCGCTAAGCGTACTGAGCTTTCACAGCCTGAAGCCGCATCTACCAATACACCATAATAGGTTCCCGTTACTAATGCAGTGGTAGAAGCCAATGGCGTTCCGCCGGTTGGTACAGTATACCAGATCACTCCGGTTTCATTTACCTGGATCGAAGCCACCGTTGGATTATTTACTTTACAGAAATCCTGAGTGGTATCGTTTGTTGTTGGCGTTGGCGCATCGTTTACCTGAACGGTAACCGCTAAGCGTACCGAGCTTTTACAGCCGGAAGCTGCATCTACCAATACGCCATAATAGGTTCCTGTTACCAATGCCGTGGTGGAAGCCAATGGCGTTCCGCCGGTTGGTACAGTATACCAGATCACTCCGGTTTCATTTACCTGGATCGAAGCCACCGTTGGATTATTTACTTTACAGAAATCCTGAGTCGTATCGTTCGTTGTTGGTGTTGGCGCATCGTTTACCTGAACGGCAACCGCCAAGCGTACCGAGCTTTCACAGCCCGAAACAGCATCGATTAATACACCGTAATAGGTTCCGGTTACCAATGGCGTTGTGGAAGCTAATGGCGTTCCACCTGTCGGCACATTGTACCAGATTACACCGGCTTCATTTACAATGATTGATTCCACTATCGGATTATTTGCTTTACAAAAATCCTGGGTCGTATCGTTTGTTGTTGGCGTTGGTGCATCGTTTACCTGTACGGCAACCGCTAAACGTACCGAGCTTTCACAACCGGAAGCAGCATCTACCAATACACCATAATAGGTACCGGTTACTAATGCTGTGGTCGAAGCTAACGGCGTGCCACCGGTTGGTACATTGTACCAGATCACGCCGGCTTCATTGACGATGATTGATTCTACAATCGGATTATTTACTTTACAGAAATCCTGTGTTGTATCGTTCGTTGTTGGCGTTGGCGCATCGTTTACCTGAACGGCAACCGCTAAGCGTACCGAGCTTTCACAACCCGAAACAGCATCTACCAGTACACCATAATAGGTTCCGGTTACTAATGCCGTGGTCGAAGCCAATGGCGTTCCGCCGGTTGGCACAGTATACCAGATCACACCGGCTTCATTGACGATGATTGATTCCACAATCGGATTATTTACTTTACAGAAATCCTGAGTGGTATCGTTTGTTGTTGGCGTTGGCGCATCGTTTACCTGAACCGCAACCGCTAAGCGTACCGAGCTTTCGCAACCAGAAACGGCATTCAGCAAGGCTCCGTAATAGGTTCCGGTTACCAATGGCGTTGTGGAAGCCAATGACGTTCCGCCTGTCGGTACACTATACCAGATTACGCCGGCTTCATTAACGATGATTGATTCTACTATCGGATTATCTACTTTACAAAAATCCTGAGTGGTATCATCGGTAGTTGGCGTTGGTGCATCGCCCATATTAACAACCACATCCTGTAAGGTTCCCGGTAAATTCGGGCAGGTAGTATTGCCCGACACCGCTACATAATAGGTATACGGGCTGTTTGTTGTGGTTAAACCGGTTACCGTCAGAGTACCGTTTGCCGCTATGGCATAGGTTACACCGCCAACGGTTCCGTTGGTTATTGGTTGCGTAATATCATTTGTAAAATACCAGGCAAAAACCGGATTGGTTAACGTCGTGGTTGGCTGAATGCTAACCGGATTCGGATTACTCATACAGGTCTGAACATCGCTCACGGTAATATCCGTAGCTACTGACGGCGGTAATATTACGAACGTAACCGAAATTCTGTCTGCCGGCAGCGTTTCACAAAACTGATCGGAGCTTACACCCACATAATAGGTGTGTGTTCCCGGAGTTAATCCTGTTAACGAAAGCGTACTGGTTGTTTGTCCCGGAATCAGGGTCTGAACCGTTCCGTTAAAACTATACCAGTAATAAACCGGATTGGTTACCGCCGGAGTACTGTTTAACTGTGCTGTTAAGGTAACCGCACCGCCTAGAGCGCACAATGTTGTGTTATTCCCGGAATTAATTAAAATACCGGTAATCGAAGTCTGTGGCGAGGTAGGTCCCACAATCAGTGTTATCGCCGTTCTGGCCATCACTTCACAACCGCTTCTCACAGGCTGCAGATAAAAGACATGCGTTCCCACAGCTAAACTGAAAGGCACCGTATAGGACGTTCCGCTGGTGATCAGATTGCCTCCTGTTGCCGCATCATACCAGTTAAATGTGGTACAATTCTGAGGAGCAATGCTCACAAGATCACCATAACATACTTCTATTATTCTGTCGCCGCCGCTGTCTACTACGTCAACAGCTGCTTCTCTTGTAACGGAATGTATCTGTAAACTATTCAATACGCTTGCCACACCGCCCATTCTGATACGAACGCGGTCGTATGCCGGCGACTGTGCATTGGTAATGATCACAGCTTCTGTTCCGCCGTTAAGCAGCTGTACCAACAGTACGGAACTGCTGGTATCCAACGCTCCTCCAACCGGGTTATTCCCCATATAACGCTGAATATTCAAACCGGATAAAAGCCCTGCATTCAATAAGGTTCCCGGTTTGGAAATTCTGATTTTGATAACATCATTTTCCTGTGACGGACTTCTGAATTTCACGGTCATCTCTGCCGCTGCCAAAACACCTACACCGCTGGACATCGTAGCAAATGTAGTTTCACTGTTATCAACGGCATTCCAGGCATTGGTTACTCCAACGGTACTCGTTAAAGCGCCGATACCCAAATCGATATTACCATAAAATACGTCTTCCACATCGCCCGGCTGACAAACCACCGGATTGGAAACTTTTGCATAATAGGCCTCATAAATACGGGCACTTTGCGCCACGCTCAATATAGAGCCGATAACAATTCGTATTCCGTCATACGCTTTTGGTCCGGTAGTATTGGACGGTACAAAAGTATATTCAAAACTGTTTTCTCCCGGTAATAAGTTCAGCAAGCTTGCCGAAAGCGGTTGCAGGGTTCCGATATCTACAGGATTGCCCAAACCGTCTTTTTTAGTACCGATAATCGTAATGGCTCCCAACAGCGTTAAGCCGCTGTATTCCGTACCCACTTTAATGGTAACCGGTGTACCTGCCGGAATAGTCGTATTCCATTGCAGATTCTGCCAGGTGGTCCCGATGCCCAAAAGTCCGATACCGGTAGTAATGGTTGAGAATGACTGCGGGTTCTGATCGATTGCCGAACCGCCATTCATAACACCACCTGTAATAATCGAACCGGAACTTTGTGTATTGGCATACACCCTATCCATAAACGGCGGACAGTTGGAAGGATCAATAACGTTAACCGTTACGGAGATATTAACCGCACACAGTCCGTTATTGGCCACAGCCGTAAAAGTATAATAACCGGCTGTTGTAAACGGTCCGGCTACGTTAGCCGCTAAAGCAACACCGTTTTGGTCAAACCAGGTTACGGTTGCATTGGATGTTGACAGTAAGGTTACCGAATCGCCAAGATTCACCGTATAGGTTAACGGCACTACCTGCAACTGCGGTAACGGATTTACCGTTACTACTACCGCTTTTCTTTCAGACGGGCAGGTACTACTCGCATTTAAAGCTTCAATATAATATGTCCCTCCTACCGTTATATTGGCTGCCTGATCCGGCGTTAAAGGGGTGTTCGTGCTATCGAAAAAAGAGTATGTTGTATTGCTGGTCGTATCAAAATTTACAATGGCATTTCTAAGGTTTACAAATCCGCAGCCGGAAATGGTCGTCTGAACATCAAGTGTTGTAACAGACAAACCAACCTGTACTTCCGCTAAAGTATTCGCTGCATTTTCACAGGCTCCGGCAAGTTCCACTGCTATAAAATAACTTCTGGGTGTATTGGTTGCGTTTAACCCGCTAACCGTTAAGGCGCCGGTAACAGGGTCTTTTAAATAGGTAATTCCCGCATGACCGGCAAAACCGGTTGTAATTTCCTGTGTTTTTAACTGATTTGTAAAATATTTGAATGTACCGCCAGACAAAGCTGTTGTGGGTGCTAAAACAGCAACACCCAGACAGGAAGCGGCTACATTTGCATTGATGGTTATATCTGTTGCTATCGGAAGGGACGAAACGGTTATCGTAATCGGAACCCTTTCTGAAACAGCGGTACAGCCTATTTGTCTTGCCGCAACATAATAGGTTGCTGTTGCAGACACGTTAGAAATCAGATAAGGTACGTTATAGGCCGTAGTCGCTACCGGAGCGGTACTGGTAAGACTGTTATACCAGAGCAATTGATTTGTGGAAGCGGTAGTAGCCGTTAAAGATACCGGCTGACCGCTGCAAATGGCCAGATTCTGGTTCGCAGAAGTTACATCAGGCTTAGCCGGAGAACGATATACATTAAATATTTTGACCGTTTTGGTCACGTTTAACTGTACCAGTGAGGAGATTGTCACCTTAACCCTGTCGAACGACTGTCCGGGAGAAAAAGAAACATTGGTTTTCTGTCCGGCACTGAGCAGTCCCAAAACATCTGCGTTGAGCAATGCACCTAATCCGGTCGAATAGACTACATTTTGCCCGAGCAGCGCTTCTATTTTTATACCGTCTGATACACCTAAATTCAATAATGAAGGATCATCCAGCTGCAGGGTTAAATGAAACTGGTCTGTAGTACTGGACGGCGTTGCAAAATAAATTGTCTGACTTATGGTTCCTGCAACGGTCAGCGCTCCCATACTTACCATGGAATAGCTGTTGTTATCCGTATCAATGGCATTTTTCGGATCTGCTACACCTGCACCGCCAACCCCTAAGATATCTACAGTACCTCCGGTACCGTCGAAAGAAGTGGTAAATGCCGGATTACAAACATCACTGCCTGAAAAATAGAACGCACTGTACACTCTCATGGTATTGATTGTACCCAGCAACAAGGTGTTCGTTAAATCCTCAATTTCAATACTGTTATAGCTCACATTGGGTGTTACTGCAATGTAATAATTACCATTGACATCATAAACAAGTCTTGCACTTTCATTGGCAAAACCATTAATCGAAGAAGCAGAAAATACCGGGGTCGCATTTCCTGTTTGTTTGACATTAACATTAAAGTAGTGATTTCCCAGGGCCAGTGTTCCTGTCAAATTAGCCAGAGCACCACCTAAACCACCTCCTAATAAGGTGTTTAAAAGGGTGTTATCGGTCTGGATTCTGATATAGGAAGTTGTTCCTGCCGGTACCGTAGACGGGAAACCCAGTTCTATTCTTCCGGTATAGGAACCTAAATTAATAGCAATACCACCATAAGATTCCAACGTGGCATAATCGGTAGTACTCACTGAAACCGCGTTACCGGGGGCAGCTACATGGCTATTATTAGCCAAAAGTTGATTGGCATACACATACGATACCTGTGCGCTGCTATCAACATGAACGAAGAGAAAAAACATTAAAAAAAGCAGGTAGAGCCTTTTAAAACATTTTTTCAGAGTAAAATTCCAATTCATAAGCAATAGATTTATAGGTTGTTTTTTTATACAGTATATTAAATAGCACTGTAAGCTCCCTTATACAAAGGCGCTAACTGCTGGTTAATCATTCATTTATGTTGTTTTTTTCAAGTGTTAAACCTAAACTTCACGAAACAGAAACGGCGATTACAATAATTACATGGATTTTCAAAAAGAATCAATTGTACTTTCACTGGGGCACTTCAAATACAATACATTTTGTACAATCAAAACAAATCTATTCTAACAAAATATTACAATAAATAAACAGAACTTTCTAACACTGATTAAATCAACTTTCAAAAAACATAAAAAACATATTATGCGAACATTTATTTACTTTTATAAATGTATTACACATTTTGAGAATATACAAGAAAAAAATACACATAAATTGCAAACTCCAAATAAACTCCTACAAAAACATCTAATTTCCTGTAAAGCAATACTGTTAAAAATAAAAAAAATTAAAAAATGCTTACAAAAATTACCTAAAAGCAAAAAACACAATATTCTCATATTGCGAATATTTATAAAAAAGAAGCCGGAAGCATCCGTTCAAACAAAATCGTCACTTCCCTCTTGCAGCGAGATTCATTGGAATTGTTTACATAAAGAAGTATTTTTATTACTTTAGCATCATGATTAAAGTAGCTATTATCGGATCGGGAAATGTGGCCCGGCACCTGATTTCCGTTTTTGAAAAAACAGAAGTCATAACTTTAGTGCAGGCATTTGCCCGAAAAGCTGAAAATTTATCCGATTTACTGCCGTTAACGAAGATTATTTCAGATTATTCGGAGCTAAAAGATGCCGACATATATATCATTGCCGTTTCCGACGATGCCATTGCCGCGGTATCCGAACAACTGAATTTTACGAATAAATTTGTAGTCCATACTTCCGGCAGCAGCGGACTGGATATTCTGAGTCCTAAAAACAGAAAAGGAGTGTTTTATCCGTTGCAGACTTTTTCAAAAACCAAAGCGGTCAATTTCAGGGAAGTTCCCTTTTGCCTGGAAAGTGAAAACGAAGCCGATTTTGCCATCATGGAGGCTGTTGCCAAAGCAATATCCGAGAAGGTTTATGCGGTTAATTCCCGGCAGCGCCAGAGCCTGCATATCGCAGCGGTCTTTTCCTGTAATTTTGTAAACCACCTGTACCAGATCGGAAATGAAATCTGCACCGAAAATGAAGTCCCATTTGAAATTTTATACCCGCTAATACAGGAAACCGCCGATAAAATCAAAACCCTGTCGCCAAAAGCAGCACAAACCGGTCCGGCAAAACGCAACGACCGCAACACAATTGAAAAGCAACTTTCGTTCCTGGAAAACCATCCGGACAGAACAGCAATATACCAACTACTAACAGAATCCATACAGAAAAACAATGTCTAAGAGTTACAAAGAATTAATGAACGACATCACTACTTTTATTTTTGATGTCGACGGGGTATTAACCGATGGTACCATTCACGTTACCCAAACCGGAGAAATGCTCCGCAACATGAACATCCGTGACGGCTATGCTATGAAAGCCGCTGTCGAAAACGGCTATACCGTTTGCATCATCTCCGGCGGAAGCAATGAAGGAGTGCGTGTCAGGCTGCGCAACTTAGGAATTACCGATATTTATTTAGGGGTACCGGATAAAGTGGAAACCTTTGATGAGTTTACCGACATCTACAATATAAAAGCCGATCAGGTACTTTATATGGGCGACGATATTCCGGATTACCACGTGATGAAACTGGTAGGACTGGCTACGTGTCCGCAGGATGCTTCACCCGAGATAAAAGAAATCTGCCAGTACATTTCCCATAAAAACGGTGGAAAAGGCGCTGTGCGTGATGTTATCGAACAGGTTATGAAAGTACAAGGGAAATGGATGGAGCATTTTGATGCCAAATACGACTAATTCACACTTATAAAACAACCCAAAGCAATTCATACCGCTCATGCTCAATTTCTTAAAACTAATCCGCTACCAAAACCTGATCATGATAGCCTTAATGCAACTGTTGTTTCGTTACGGCTTCTTAAAGCAACAATCCGGCATTGCACTGGCCTTATCCGATTTTCAATACCTGTTGCTGGTTCTGGCAACCGTTTGCATCGCTGCCGGCGGATTTGTGATTAACAACATCATGGATCAGGAAACCGACAGTATTTCGAAACCCGATGCGGTGGTTGTGGGCAGATCCATTTCGGAAACAATGGCCTATAATATCTATATTGCCGTTACCGTACTGGGTGTCGGCATTGGATTTTACCTGTCTAACGTTATTGGGAAAGCCAGTTTTTCGACCTTGTTCATTGTAATTGCGGCTACCTTATATTTATATGCCACCAGTTTAAAGCAGAGTCTTTTAATCGGCAATATCATTGTTGCATTGCTTTTGTCTGTAAGCGTGATCATCATTGGTGTTTTTGATTTATACCCGGCTATCAACGACGGGAATCAGGCGCAGATGAGTGTGCTTTTTCAGATACTGCTGGATTATGCTTTATTTGCTTTTATCTTCAATTTTATCCGTGAAATCGTAAAAGATCTGGAAGACATGGACGGCGACTATAATGCCGGAATGAGTACGCTTCCTATCGTATTGGGCAAAGCCAGAGCGACAAAAGTAGTTTTTGCACTTGCTTTTATTCCTGTGTTGGCCCTTATTTATTATATCAACAAAAACCTTCTGGGATTACAGTTTGTACTGTATTATGCCCTGCTGTGTATATTAGGACCACTACTCTATTTTATCATTAAAATATGGAGTGCCAAAACTAAAACCGAATTCCGTTTTTTAAGCAGTCTTCTTAAAATTATCCTGCTTTTCGGAATACTGTCCATCGTGGTCATTACCCTTAACATGAAATACAATGCTTAAAGAAATTTTTAAGAATCATACGATCATTCTGGCTTCCGGATCACCAAGACGTCAAAACTTTTTTAAAGAACTGGATCTGGATTTTGAAATCCGTCTTAAAGAAGTAGACGAAATATATCCCGATTCCCTGAAAGCCGAAGAGATCACGGATTTCTTAGCCGAATTAAAAGCCGATGCTTTTAACGGAACCCTTTCCGATAAGGATATCCTGGTAACCAGCGATACGATTGTCTGGCACGAAGGCAAAGCATTGGGTAAACCAAAAGATTATGACGATGCTTTCCGGACCTTACAGTCCTTATCCGGAAAAACCCACGAAGTAATCACATCGGTAAGCATCCGGAGCAATGCAAAAACCGATACTTTTCACGAAGTAACCAGAGTTACGTTTAACGAACTGCCGGATGCCTATATTAAATATTACCTGGACAACTACAGTCCTTTTGATAAAGCAGGTTCCTACGGCATTCAGGAATGGATCGGACTGGTTGCCATTGCACGAATTGACGGTTCCTATAATAATGTGGTCGGACTTCCGGTGGACAAAGTCTTCCAACATTTGCTTACATTTGTAGTATAAACAATGTTGAAATGATCAATAACGAGTACACTACCCAAATCATCAGCTCCGTCATTACGCTTCTTTTCTTTGCCATTATCCGTTATCTGGCTACAAAAATTGTGAAGCGGTTTACCCTGTTGTCCCACACTATGGAACGACGCAGTAATCTGGTTATAAAATACATCAGTATCCTTATAGGTTCCCTGACGGTGTTATCGCTAACCGTAATCTGGGGTGTTAAGGCTGATGATATTCTTCTTGTGGTTTCCTCTATGTTTGCCGTAATTGGCGTTGCCATGTTTGCCCAATGGTCCATACTAAGCAATATTACCGCCGGGGTTATCCTGTTTTTTTCTTTTCCGTTTAAAATTGGCGATATTATTAAAATTCACGATAAAGATTTTCCCATTGAAGCCGAGATTGAAGACATTACTACTTTTCACGCACTCTTAAAAACAAAAGAAGGCGAAAGAATCACCTATCCCAACAACCTGCTGCTTCAAAAAGCCATCTCGATAATCACCCTTCATCATGAAGAAAAGGAATTTACAGACTAATTTTTAAAAAACAACAAACCCTTGTTTTTAAAAGGGTTACAACACAAAAAAGCCTTTTTTCATTCTGCAAAATCACCGCTCAATATTTTTTGGCACAATACTTGGAAATGGTTAAACAACCCAAATAATTTGTTTAATCAAAAAACTAAGATCATGAAAGCTATAAAATTAGTATTGTTAGGGATTTTATTCTTTACAAGCAGTATGAATGCCCAGGTCTCTATAAATGTAAATATAGGGACACCTCCGGCCTGGGGACCTACCGGGTATACCGACATCCGTTATTATTATATACCGGATATTGAAATGTATTATGACATCAACACCGCGATGTTCATTTATTTCAGCAATGGCGGCTGGGTAAGAACGGCTTATCTGCCGCGCCCTTACAGACACTATGATTTGTACAGCGCTTATAAGGTTTGCTTACATGATTATGGTCCCAACCCATACGTTTACTATAAAAGACATAAAGTAAAATATTACAGAGGTTACAGAGGTACACCACAAGTAGCCATCAATCCAAGACCAAGAGATGTAGAATACCGCGTGATTAACGACTCCCGAAGAGATTACGAATACAGAGACGACAGAAGGGACAATAATTACAGAGAACGAAAACACAACGATTTCCGAACCGAATACAGAACTGCCGACAACGGTAACAGCCGTAACGATGGAAAAAGTTTTGACAACGGAAACGGACGCGGCAACGGACGTGACTACAACAGCGGCGACCGCGGAAACAACGGCAACGGACGTGAATATGGCGGCGGTGATCGTGGTGGTGACCGCGGAAACGGACACGGAAGAAGATAATTTAAAAGCAAAGGCGTTTTTTTAACGTCTTTGCTTTTATTATTTAACAGAAGGAATAGTATATTTGAAAAGCCAACCTTAATGAATATTATGACAAAAAAATTACCTTTCTATTTTATATTTTTTATCTTCCTTACCCAGCATACTTTTGCACAACAGCCTAAAAAACCAACTCCTTCTGAGATTTACAACCAGATAGAAAAATTAAACTTTTTAGGATCCGCACTTTATATTGCAGCCCATCCCGATGACGAAAACACCCGTCTTATTTCATTTTTAGCCAACAGCAAAAAAGCCCGTACCGGTTATCTTTCGCTTACACGCGGTGACGGCGGACAAAATCTTATCGGAACAGAACTACGCGAGCTTTTAGGCGTTATCCGTACTCAGGAATTAATCGAAGCCCGAAAAACAGACGGCGGTGAACAGTTTTTTTCCAGAGCAAACGATTTCGGCTATTCGAAAGTGCCCAATGAAACGCTGGAAATATGGGATAAGGAAAAAGTTATGAGCGACATGGCGTGGATTATCCGGAATTTTCAGCCGGACATTATCATCAATCGTTTCGACCACCGCTCTCCGGGCACAACACACGGACATCACACCTCTTCGGCCATGCTTTCGCAGGAGCTTTTCACGTTAGCGGCAGATGCTTCATTTGAGCCTTCACAACTGAAATTTGTAAAACCATGGCAGCCCAAACGTTTATTCTTTAATGTTTCCTGGTGGTTTTTTGGCGGAAAAGACAAATTTGAAAAAGCAGACAAATCAAAATATGTCAACTTAAGAACCGGTGTTTATTATCCTTCACTGGGGAAATCCAATCAGGAAGTTGCCGCTTTGAGCCGCAGTAAGCACCAATCGCAGGGATTTGGTACTACCGGTGCCCGCGGGGAAGACATGGAATACCTGGAACTGATTAAAGGAAGTCCGTTAACGGATCAGCAAAATTTATTTGAAGGCATTGATACCTCCTGGAATCGCGTTAAAGGCGGTGCCCGCATTGGAGAAACCATCGATTTTATCTTAAAATGCTTTGACTTTAAAAATCCTTCCGCTTCGGTATATGACCTGGTAAAAGTGTACCAGCAGATTCAGAATTTAGAAGACAACCATTGGAAAACCATCAAACTGGAGGAAGTAAAAGCCATTATAGCCGAATGTTCCGGTTTATATCTGGAAGCAGTAGCCGAAAATCAATCGGTTACCCCGGGAAGCAATCTGAAAGTAAAATGGGAAGCCATTAACCGAAGTACGGTTGAAATGAAGCTGTTAAGCCTGGTTATACAGCCGGACAAGCAAACCATTGAGCAAAGTTTTCCGTTAAAGAACAACCTGTTTGAAAGCGAAACCATCAGCATTTCGATACCTAAAGATACTCCTTACACCTCGCCCTACTGGCTGAATGAAAAGGGAACCACCGGAATGTACTCTGTGAACGACCAGCAAAAAATAGGGATTCCGGACATTATCCGTAAAATTGCCATTACCTTCTCCATACTGGTGGAAGGCACCGAAATTCCGTTTACGAAAGAAATTATCTATAAATACAACGATCCTGTAAAAGGAGAAGTGTACCGTCCACTGGATGTAGTGCCGGAAGTTACTACCGAAATTTTAAACAAAGTACAGCTGTTTAAAGACCGGAAAAAACAATTGGTAGCGGTAAAAGTAAAAGCCGGAAAAGACAATTGCAACGGTACTTTACAACTGGAACTTCCTGCCGACTGGAAAGTGGTTCCCGAAACCATTCCGTTCCAGTTATCCCGGAAAGGAAGTGAAAAAACAGTAACTTTTGAAGTAACACCGCCCAATTATGCATCGGAAGCTGTAGCCAAAAGCATTGCAGTTGTTAATGGCGAACGTTTTGACAAACAGCAGATCCTGATCGATTATCCGCACATTGCCTTACAACAGGTTTTATTGCCTGCCGAAGCGAAGTTTACCAAAGCCGATGTGGAGATCAAAGGAAAAAACATTGCCTATATTATGGGCGCCGGCGACCAGGTTCCGCAGAGCCTGCAGCAAATGGGTTATACGGTGACTATTGTAAAACCGGAAAAAATAACCAGTAGTTTACTGGAAACTTTTGATGCGGTAGTGGTAGGCATCCGTGCTTATAATGTTGTGGAAGCCTTACAGTTCAAACAGCCTTTATTGTTCGAATATGTTCGCAACGGCGGTACGATGGTAGTCCAGTACAATACAACCGGAAGCCTGATAACACAGGATATTGCACCCTACCCGCTTGAAATTTCGTCCGATCGTGTAACGGAAGAAAATGCCACGGTTACCTTTTTAGATCCAAAACACAAAGTCCTTAATTTCCCGAACAAAATAACCGCTGATGATTTTAAAGGCTGGGTTCAGGAACAGGGCTTATACTATCCGGACAAATGGGGCAGTGAATTTACACCTGTACTGGAAGCTAATGATAAAGGAGAAACCCCTAAAAAAGGAGCTTTATTAGTAGCCAAATACGGCAAAGGATATTATGTCTATACAGGACTGAGCTTTTTCAGAGAACTGCCGGAAGGCGTTTCGGGAGCTTTCCGTCTTATGGCAAACATCATTGCTGTAGGGAAATAGTGTTAATAATCGAAATAGCGTAAATCTTTTTCGTATTTTCGAAACCAAGTATCGTAATACCGGATGCGCAGAAATCCGGTATTAAATTCAAAACAACATGACTGAAAAACCGAATTCCTGGAAAAAAAGCTACACTTTGGTATTAATACTAAATGCTTTCTATATACTGTTGTTTTATTTTTTAATGCAAATGTACGCCTAAACCATGCAGAGTATTGACTGGATAGTATTATCAGCAACCCTTTTATTCATTGTAATTTACGGTTCTTTAAAAACCAAAGGAAGTAAAAATGTCGAAGAGTTTATTCTCGGCAATAACGAAACACCCTGGTGGACCGTTGGTCTTTCCGTAATGGCCACCCAGGCCAGTGCGATTACCTTCCTCTCTACTCCCGGACAGGCTTATCATGACGGAATGGGATTTGTACAGTTCTATTTCGGTTTACCCATCGCGATGATCGTGATCTGTATCACCTTTATTCCGATATACCACCGTTTAAAAGTTTTTACGGCTTATGAATTCCTGGAACAGCGTTTTGATGTCAAAACCCGTTCGCTGGCTGCTTTTCTATTCCTTTTTCAGCGTGGATTGGGAACCGGACTAACCATTTATGCTCCGGCTATTATTTTATCCTCCCTGCTGGGCTGGAACCTTACTTTAATGAATATCATTATCGGTTTACTGATTATTGTCTATACTTTTTCCGGTGGAACGAAAGCGGTGAATGTCACGCAAAAACAGCAAATGTTTGTGATCATGACCGGAATGTTCATCACCTTTGTGCTCATTTTAAGCTATTTACCGGACGAGCTTAGTTTTAGTAATGCGCTGGGTATAGCCGGTGCCAACGGGAAAATGAATATTGTTGATTTTTCTTTTGATCCGGAAACCCGATATACGTTCTGGAGCGGTATTACCGGCGGTTTTTTCCTGGCACTTTCCTATTTTGGTACCGACCAGTCACAGGTTGGACGTTACCTTACCGGAAAATCCATTAAAGAAAGTCAGATGGGCTTAATCATGAACGGGTTGCTAAAAGTCCCGATGCAGTTTTTCATACTGTTAACCGGAGTTATGGTTTTTGTATTCTTCCAGTTTCACTCGGCTCCGCTGCACTTTAACCCGAATAACATCAAGATAGTAGAGCATTCCCCATACAAAGCGGCATATAAAAAACTGGAAGCACAGCTCGACCAGGTACAGGAAGAGAAAAAAGAGATCAGCATGCTGTATGTGGGGCAATTGCAGCAGGATTTTGACAATCCTATCTTACAGCAGAAAATGGTTTCCTTATCCAGTAAAGAAAAAGACCTGCGGGAAGATGCCAAAGAACTGATTAAAAAAGCGGATGTTAAAACCGAAACAAACGATAAGGATTATGTATTTATCCACTTTATCCTGAACTACCTTCCAAAAGGGCTTATAGGCTTGCTATTGGCCGTAATCCTGTCGGCAGCAATGTCTTCTTCCGCTTCGGGATTAAATGCATTAGCTTCCACGACAACGATTGACCTGTACAAAAGGAATTTAAAAACGGAGAAATCCGAAAAGCATTTTGTAAACGCTACCCAGCTTTTTACGCTTTTCTGGGGTTTAATTGCCATCCTGTTTGCCTGTGTGGGTACTTTATTTGAAAACCTGATCCAGCTGGTAAATATTGTTGGTTCCATCTTTTACGGAACCGTATTGGGTATTTTCCTGATTGCGTTTTATATCAAGTTTATTAAGGCAAAAGCCGTTTTTTGGGCGGCTATGACCAGTCAGCTGCTTATTTTTTACATCTATTATCTGGATGTGGTGAGTTTCCTGTGGCTGAACATTATCGGTGCTTTCCTGACGATCGTGCTGTCTTCCATATTACAGGGTTATCTGAATATGATTAAGAAAACCCCGGAAAACGTATAAGATTTTCTAAGACTGTAACGACTGTAGGAATCGGATCACCGGTTCCAGTGTCTGCTCCGGATTTTCTTTGTGCGGCGAATGGCCAACAGCCGGAATAAGGCATTGCTGTGCCCTGCCGCTCACCTGTTCTGCTATGGCACTCACTTGTTTTGTGCTGCCAAATTCATCGTTTTCGCCCTGAAGCACCAGTACCGGGCAGGTAATATTGGGTAAATATTTTTCAATGTTCCAGCTTCTGAACCGGTCCGAGAGCCAGGTTTCCGTCCATGCGCGGAACAGTCCGTCCACGTTATCGCCATGGTATTTGAACAGTTTTTCTTTCAGATTGGTGGTTGCATACGCTTCCACAGCTGCCCTGATGCCGTTTAGCGTAATATCTTCTACAAACACGTGAGCTCCTTCGGTAATCACCGCTTTAATCCGTTCAGGAAACATTGCCGCCGTTAGCAAAGCTATCGAACCGCCATCGCTATGCCCGAACAGGATTGCTACATCAATAGCCAGCATTGCCAGAAGACTGTCCAGCGTTTGGGCTTCTTTTTCAAGATAGTCGTTATGGCGTTCAATGATTGTAAAAGCATCCGATTCGCCATAACCCTGACGGTCATAGACCATCACATTGCACTGCGCTGCCTGTGCCAGTATATCCGGAAAGTTGCGCCATAGGGTGATGCAACCCAGGGAATCGTGTAGAAAAACGATATACGGTTTCGTATGGTCAATAGTGGCCGTGTACACGTTTAAGCGTACCCCGTCAACAAGTATGTGTCTTTTCATTTTCTGAATTTATTCCGGTATACCGCCTGTAAGCTTACGACCATACCCGTTTTGAATATTGAAAAACAGTTATCTTTTCAGCGTAAAATGGCCTTTTACTTCTCTTCCGTCCTGCAAATAAACCACATACCAGTAATCGGTTGCCGGAAGCGGCTGGTTGTTGTAAATACCGTTCCAGCCTTCGGAAGCTTTCATCTGTCTTAATAATTTACCGTAACGGTCAAAAATATTGACAATACTGTTTTTATACAGACTATTTGCAGCGCCTTTAATACGCCATAAATCGTTGTAACCGTCTCCGTTTGGCGTAAAGTATTTCGGAATGCCCAATACGGCCACCTGTTTTGCAATCGTACCGCAGCCGTTAAAATCCCGGATATAAACGGTATGGATACCGGTAGCAACATTGTCAAAGAAGTTGCTGTCCTGGAAAGGTCCGTCCGGTGCATCCATTCCATAAACATAATGGTTACTGCTTCCCGTTACATAAACCGTTATGGTATTATTTTCTGTTAAGTCTTCTACTTCTATAGCCGTTACCGTAGCCACATTGGACGGTTCTACCGTTAATGTCCTGATAGCCGAGCAGCCATAAACATTGGTCACCGCAACCGTATAGACACCCGGCGTGATCACACTGATCGTTGGAGTTGTCGCTCCGGTTGACCACAAAAACTGATAACCGTTAGCCGAGGCAATACCGCTTGTTAATATTAGCGGGGTTACCGGCTGGTCTGTACATAATTTTGGTGAAGCATCAACAGCCAGTGCCGGCAATCTTCGTATGTATAATTTTATTTCATGCACGCCTTCACAATCGTTATTACTCTCAACGCGGGCATAAACCGTCTGGAAGCCAACGGTTGTATTGGTAAAGGCTGTATTCAGTTCGTTTTGCTCCAGCAGAGCATCCGTAACCGAGCTGTAATATTTAACGGTATTGGTACTGGTTTCCAGTCCTAAACCTGTCAGGTTAAAAGTATAATAGCCATTATCCGAACAGCCATTCATAACCAGTTCCTGTGTAGCTATCGTATTCACGTGCAGCGAAAGCGTTGTAATGCTGTAGCAGCCGGTTTGGGTATCGGTAACTCTTACTGATATTTGCTGCGGATTGGAAATATTGGTATAAACCGGATTTAAAGGAGCCGTATTCGCTACTGCATCAGCATTGTTTAAAAAGAAGGTTGTTATCCGGTTAGCATTTCCGTTCGTCAGTACGGCATCGGCTTCATTCAGATTAAAAGTGGTAAACCCGTCCGGATTTAATCCGAAATCACATTGTACCAAGGTAGCCGGTGACACGACCGGAGGTGTATTGACCTTTAAAAAGAAGCTTTTGGTATTATAGCAATTGGTATTAGTGGTATTTTCTATCCGCACATAAATTTCCTGGCTGTTTGCATTGGTATTTGTAAACAGATACGGCAGTGCATTCGATCCGGCATCGGCATCGGCCTGTGTTGCATGAAAACTAATGGCGTGATCTGCGACATTCTGGGCTCCTAAAATTCCTGCGATTTTTGTCTGCAAATCAAATGTTTCAAAACCATTACTGCTGCTGTCGTCACAAAGGGCATAATCGGTTAGTACTGTGACAACCGGTTTTGGTGTTACCGTAACCTGGAAAGAAGTCACAGCAAAACAAGCGGAATTACTTCTATTCTGTACCCGGGCATAAAGCGTAAACGACGGCACCGTATTGGTAAAATTCGTCGGGTCTATTACATTCTGATTACTGGCAGCATCTGCCGGAGACAGAAAATACAGTACTTCAAAAACCGTTGGTGACTGCGTTCCTAAAATACTGCCGGTTTGCTGCTGTAAATTGATTTGGGTCAGGCCGTCGCTGTCGGAATCACAAAGCTGCAGGTTTCCAACCGGATTTGCCACCGGAACCTCATAGATGGTAATCGTTTCGGAATTGGTTACCGCATTACCATTGATCACTACGGTCACCGAAACCGGATAATCTCCGGGTGCCGCATACACATGCGTGGACGCTACGGCATTTGAAACCGGTGAAGCATCTCCAAAATTCCATTCGATACTGGTATAGGCCTGATTGGTTAGTGAGGCCGGCATAGTGAAAGTTGTCGTATCGCCAAAACAGGTATTGGCAACCTGAAAACTCGGATAAAATACCGAGGTTATAAAAGGCGGCAGCCCTAATGTTGCCAGTCCGCTGCTTAACGTAATGGCATTCATAACAAAACCGGCAAGACTACCCGTCTCTTCCGGATTGTTGATAACGCTCAGGTGTATGGTTGCGGAATTGGTAAAGTATATTTTTTTATCCGGTCCCAGCTGCAACGCTCCTGTAGCCGTAGTATTCGAAATATTCAATATCGAACCCGGAATATTAGCGCTTTCCAGATCAAACTGGGCAATACTATTAACATTGCTTTCTCTAATACTGGCGTATAGTTTTTTAGTTTCTGCCGAAAATTCAATTCCATACGCATTAACGGAATTAATCAGGGCAACAGGATTTGAAACTATTCCGGTATTTTTATCAAAATCGTATAAATAAACCGATCCGTCATTAGTTGTCTCCCCTGTTTCCGTACCGTTTTGAGAATGGGCTATGGCTAATTTCTGACCATTGGGCGATGCTTTTAAATACCCGATAGCGTTTCTCCTGTAACCGCTTAGTGTAATATACGGATCAACTGTCGAGACCACCGGTGTTTGTGAAACTCCGGTACTGGTAACTCTGAAAGCATAAAAACGGTTTATGAAATGGGTAATAACCCAATAACCGCCGGAAGCGTCTTTTACTGCCGTAATTTTTTCGGAGCATTTGTATTTTATTTCATCACCATTAGGATTGGTATCATAAGTAATAAGATGCTTGTTCCGGTTGGTAATATTACCAATACTTCCGTTACTTCCCGTTAACTGCAGGTTAACCGTGGAATAATTGAATCCGTTATTGTAGCCATCGTCCTGGCTTTCTGTAAATCCCGTATTACGGGCCGGATAGGTGGCAGCATTATCATGATGCGGCTCATCGACCGTAAAAATATAGTAGGTATTCGGGTCATTCGGTTTGGGAACAATTATCCCCGATTGTGTACTGGACGGGTCGCCAAATAAACCTTTACCACCAAAGTAGTCCCCGTTTGGCATAATCACGTGATTTCTGTCCCAGACAGTACGGCCATCGGTATAAAAAAGTAAATCGCCGTTTGCGTTAGAAATGGAACTGCATCCTTCGTTGGTCTGAATCTGTCCGTTCGTGAGAGAGGTTACCACTCCATTGGCATCAAAATGTATTCCGGCTCCGGCTCCAAAAAACCAGTTGTTGGCTTCTCCCTGGGCAAATAAGCCTGATGTATATAAAAATAGTATCAGAAAGTATTTTTTTATCATATAATTATAGAAAGGGATCAAATATAAAGTATTATCTGTTATTGTCTGCCGGTATACTCAATATTCACTAAAACATTAAAAACAAACAATTTGTAGTATAAATTGTTATTATTCTCTGCTTTTCATGAAAAATTAATAGCTAATCCATAAAAAAAAGGGGATTTTTCCCCTGTTTTGTCTTTTAGTGATCCACTATTTTTGTTCTAATAAAAATCGAATTTACAATGAAATCAAGAGGACTAACGGTTGTATACTTTTTAATGGCTATCTATTCGTTTACGCAGCTTTATTTTTATTTTGATAATCTGGATTTTACGACAGAATTATTCAATACATTAATCATACTGCTGACGATCATTATTACGCTGATTATTGTAGCTTCCAATATTACTGTTTTCATCATCCGTAAAAAACGATATCTTAACCGGAAATAAAGACGCTGCTTGTTTCCCAGCCGGTTTTACCCTGGTTATACCAAAGCTGGCCGTCAACTACTTCTAACGGGCATTCAAAATTATTCGTATATAGAGCACCAGTACCTAATCCTTGCGGCATCGGATTTTGTAACGTAAACGTCCACTGGGCAATAGCATTCAGCCCGATATTGCTTTCCAGTGCCGAGGTTATCCACCAGCCGATATTATGCTTTTCCGCAAGGTCTATCCATTCCTTTGAACCGCGGAAACCGCCAACCAGACTCGGTTTTAAAATAATATACTGCGGTTTTATCTGTACCAACAAAGCTTCTTTATCTTCCGGTTTAAAAATACCTATCAACTCCTCATCCAGCGCAATCGGAAAAGGAGTTTCCCGGCACAATTGTGCCATTACGGCAACATTGCCCTGCTTAACCGGCTGTTCGATACTGTGCAGTTCAAATTCGGACAGTTGTTGTAATTTCTCCAATGCCTTATCGTTAGAAAAAGCACCGTTAGCATCTACCCGGATCTCAACCGTTCCGGCATCAAAGTTATTCCGGATAAAAGCCAGCAGATCCAGTTCTTTCTGAAAATCAATAGCACCAATTTTCAGCTTGATACAATGGAATCCCTGGGCCAGTTTTTCTTCGATCTGCGTTTTCATAAAGGATTCTTCCCCCATCCAGACCAGACCGTTTATCAGGATGCTTTTCCGGGATCCGGTAAAATCAGACGGGAATAATAAAAAAGGATCCTGAGCGGCTAACGACCGGAATGCCATTTCCACTCCAAACTGAATGGACGGAAATTCCTGCAATGATTGCCAGAGTTTATCTTCTCCCAAATGGATGTTCCCGCAAACCCAACGCAGTTTTTCTTCATAGTCCGGCCGGTCATCCACACTGAGCGTTCGCAATATGCCACACTCGCCTATTCCTTTTTTACCGTCTTTTTCAAGCAGGATAAACCAGGTTTCTTTTTCAGTCAGTATACCGCGGGATGTCCCGGATGGTCTTTTGAATTGCAGGGTGTATTTTTGATAAGATGCTTTCATGGGGAAGATATACGATATATGATTTATGAGGGATGATATACGAAGTTTGATTTACGATATATGATTTGTGAGGTTTGATTTACGATATACGATATATGAAGTTAGGATACTTACTTCTAACCTCATATATCAAATATCAAACTCTATTAATGATACTTCTAACTTCTAATATCATAAATCAATTGAAGCCCCTATTTCCAGCAGCATCAAATCTTTTCCTTTATTGAAAAACTTGCGGATGGATTCTTCGTGGTTGATTTCGATATAGCCAAACGTATCAAAATGATAGCCTAAAACCTTATCGCATTCCAGGAAATCGGAAGCAATAATGGCATCTTCCACATCCATCGTAAAGTTACTGCCAATCGGTAAGATTGCCAGATCCAGTTTGGTGCGCATCGGGATCAGTTTCATGTCCATTGTCAATGCGGTATCGCCGGCAATATAGATGTTTTTATGTTCGCCTTCAATCACAAATCCGCCCGGTTGTCCGCCGTAACTGCCGTCCGGGAAGGAACTGGTGTGTAAGGCAATTACATATTTTACGGTACCAAAATCAAATTTCCAGCTTCCGCCGTGATTCATCGGGTGATACGAAAATCCTTTATTGCCAAAATGGCTGGCGATTTCATAGTTCGATACAATTACCGCATTCGTTCTTTTAGCAATGGCTTCCACGTCCAGGATATGATCGCTATGGGCATGTGTCAGCAGGATGTAATCCGCCTGAAGTGTATTAATATCAATATGTGCCGCTTTCGGGTTTCCGGTAATAAACGGGTCAACAAGAAGGTGTTTACCGCTAATCTCGATTCCTAAACAAGCGTGTCCGTAAAAAGTAATTTTCATAGTCGTGAGGTTAAAAGGTTAATACTACAGATAATAAAACCGCAAAAAGAAAGGTGCTTAAAGCGACCTTTTTAAGTTCCGGATCCAATGCTCCGGGTTCTTTATTGGCGGCTACTGTTTTTAAATGTTTCAATAAGGGAATATAGGACAGTACAAACAGGTATTGTTTCCACTCAAAACCGGAAAGGTAGGCAAACAGCAATCCTAAAATCATGGCCGTTACCACTATAAACAGGTGGTAATTTTTGGCATTTTGAGCACCAATTTTAACCACCAGTGTATTTTTACCTGCTTTTATATCGGATTCCCGGTCTCTCATATTGTTCAGGTTTAGAACGGCAACACTCAACAGGCCAATCGCAACAGCCGGCAGCAAAAGCTTATAATCAACCGCCTGTTCAAAAAGGAAATTGGTTCCTAAAACACTTACCAGTCCGAAGAAGATAAAAACAAACAAATCGCCCAATCCTCTGTATCCGTAAGCCGATTTTCCAACGGTATATTTGATCGCCGCCGTGATCGCCGCTAATCCCAATACAAAAAAGAAAAGTGAAAAGCCAAAGTTATCTTTTCCGAAAGAAGCATAAATCAGCGCTACAGCAATAATCAGCGTAGCAACAGAAACGATTATGATTCCTTTTTTCATCTGTTCCGGCGTGATCGCTCCGCTCTGTATCGCACGCTGCGGTCCTACTCTGTCCTTGTTATCGGTACCTTTTACCCCGTCGCCATAGTCATTTGCAAAATTTGACAGCACCTGTAAGCCCAAAGTAGTTAAAAATGCCAATCCGAAAATCAGCCAGTAATTCGTGTTATCCGAATATTGTTTGTAAGCATAAAAAGTGCCCACTAATATTCCTGAAATGGAAAGCGGTAATGTTCTTAATCGTGCGGCTTCAAGCCATATTTTTGCATTCATTTTTTATTTTTTACAACTTATAATTTCTTTTTATTTACATCCAGTTTTTATCTGATGCTTCCACCTGGTACAGCCAGAGATTAACCAGCTCTTTAATATGGGTATAATTTCCCAGATGGAACGACACATTACCACCGGCGGTATGCAGCGTAACGCTTCCGATATTCACACTTTTATGCCAAAATAGCTGACTGGTACTGATGGCCTGTATTTTGTGCGGTTCGATAATCTGATGTTCTATGTCCCAGGCGCCCTGCTGACTGATTATAAAATTTTCTGTCACAAACAGGCGACTGTTTCTAAAGCTGAAATACAGCAATATTCCCGTAAACGTAATGTATAGCGGTACAAAAATAAGATATTCCTGAATTGGTAGTATGGTATACCGGTCTAAGAAAAACAAAACCGTTAGCGGTAGTATAATATAAAGAACCACAGCCACTACCAATCGTCTGTAATTGGGCAGTAATGCCACTCCTTTTTGGGGAATTTCCCGGAACAGCAAGGTTAGTATTTCATCGCGTTCCCGTTCATTACATCCCGGTATTTCAATTGCCGATTTGTCTTTTTCGTCATGCGCATCGGCATTACCGGAAGCCTGACGGATTTTTATGTTCAGTACATTCATTTTCTTTTGCAGAAAATTTCTGCTGGTGGTAACCAACTGTACTTTTTCCGGCCGGATGATGGTGTTTTTTGTATTCAGCAATCCGTAAGACAATAAAAGCGAGCGTCCCTGTTTGGCCATTTTAAAGTCAAAATACTTGATGATGGTTCTGCCAAGGTTGATAACCAGTAGTAATCCAAGCAGCATGACAATAAAAATAGTTGCCGAATACATCGCTAAACTTTCATCAATATAGTTATTGATCTGGTCGCCTTCTATTTCGTTGCTTTTGGTGAAGTTCTGAATGTTTTCATAAACCGTTCCGAAGAAGGCAATCAGTAATGCCAGGCTTCTAACGTAATTAGACGTCAGTCCTATTTTGACAAGGCTTAAAAAACTGATACTGATAAAAGGTTCCTTTTCCGGCAAAACAGTGGTTTCCTCACTTTCCTGTACCGTTTTTGCAGCGGTTTGTTCTCCTTTGAGCAATCTTGCTTTTAATGCCTGTGCCAGTTCTTCCGAAACCGCTTTTATGACTGCTTCTTTTTTGGCACTTCCGGCAGTATCCACATCCAGCGCATGCACGCCTATTATTTTTTGTATAAAGGACTGGTTAATATTGACCTGCTGGATTTTGTTGAGCTGGATGGCAATCTTTGTTTTATTCAGTACGCCTTTATTGATGATAAACTCTTCGTTTTCTTCATCAATATGAAAGGTAAAGTTCCGGTATTGCAGGTAGGCAAAAACACCGATCACCGCTATAATCCCAACAATACCCAGCACCACATATACTTTGTTTACCTCGTTAAATTTAAAAAGCCAGACAAGCAGTATCGGCCATAAACCCCTGATTATTTTTTGGAACGAATCGGTAAACATGACCAACACGCCAATAAGTGACTGTCTTTGCGGTTGGTTAAAGTTCATCTTCAGACGGCGTTATGGCAGTTGTTTCTTTAGTGGTATGATTCAGTTTTGTCATCAGCAGTTGCTTGATGTTTTCGGCATGTTCTTTTTCAATTCCGGGAATATTAATGTCGCTGTCTCCGCCACCGGCAGTAAAGATCTCAATAGCGGCCAGTCCCAGTTTTCCGGAAACGAATCCCTGATGCAAGGCAACGTGCTGCACTCTGCTGTAAGGAATGATGATTGTTTTGGTGGCAATAACCCCGCTTCGGAACAATACATCATGCTGGCGGAAAGCAAATCCTTTTTTACGGAAGCTCAACAGGGAAAAGAAGGTCACAATTGCTCCGAAAACCGCTATTCCGATTCCTGTTCCCAGCAATAATTCCCGGGAAGCCAATTCCGGATTCACCACCAGCAATATCCCGGCTATCGCTACTAAAACGAGTATAAAAACGGCAATATGCAGTATGATGACCTTTTTATAATCCGGATGTAAAGCGGTAAACGGTACGGTTTCAAACCTGGGCAGTGTGGTGGTATCGATAGGGGTATTGGTAAATTGCTCCATTCTTGGGTCTGTATTTGTTATAAAACAATTGGCTTATGAAAATTCACAAGCCAATTCTAATGTTATTGCTTTTCACGCTGTTAAGGCAGCCATTTCTTTTCAAAGTTTGGCTTACGTTTTTCTAAGAACGCATCTCTTCCTTCTTTAGCTTCGTCTGTCATATAGGCCAAACGGGTCGCTTCACCGGCAAAAACCTGCTGTCCTACCATACCGTCATCGGTTAAGTTCATCGCAAATTTCAGCATTTTTATAGAGGTCGGCGATTTGGCTAAAATTTCCTGTGCCCATTCATAAGCGGTATCTTCCAGTTCGGCATGCGGGATTACCGCATTGACCATTCCCATTTCGAAAGCTTCCTGTGCCGAATAGTTGCGGCCTAAAAAGAAGATCTCACGGGCTTTTTTCTGACCAACCATTTTGGCAAGATATGCAGAACCGTAACCACCGTCAAAGCTGGTTACATCGGCATCCGTTTGTTTGAAAATAGCGTGTTCCTTACTGGCTAACGTTAAGTCGCAAACCACATGCAGACTGTGTCCGCCGCCAACAGCCCAACCCGGAACCACCGCGATAACGGCTTTCGGCATAAAACGGATTAAGCGTTGTACTTCTAATATATTTAAACGGTGCATGCCGTCATCGCCAACATATCCCTGATGACCTCTTGCTTTCTGGTCACCGCCGCTGCAAAACGAGTAAACACCGTCTTTAGAAGATGGCCCTTCTGCAGAAAGCAGCACTACTCCGATGGAAGTATCTTCCTGGGCATCATAAAATGCCTGGTATAATTCACTGGTTGTTTTAGGACGAAAAGCATTACGGACATCCGGACGATTAAAAGCGATACGCGCTACTCCATTGCATTTTTTATAGGTTATATCTTCGAATTCCCGAACTGTCTGCCAGTTTATTGTATTCATATTTTTAAATTTTACCGTAAAAATAAATCATTTTTTGCATTATCTTGCACTTCCAAAAAATTATAATGTAATGAAAAAAATTTTTGTTTCAGTAGCGTTCTTAGGGTTGATTTTTTCAGCACAGGCTCAAAAATATGAATTCCAAACAGTTACTAACTTAGAAGCTTTACCGGTAATCAGTCAGGGCAATAGCGGAACCTGCTGGAGTTTTTCGGCTTCGTCTTTTTTAGAGTCGGAAGTAATCCGTTTGACCGGAAAGAAAATTGACCTTTCGGAAATGTACCAGGTGCGCAACACCTATCCGAAAAAAGCGGAAAACTATGTAATGCGCCAGGGAAAAGCACAATTTGGAGAAGGCGGTTTAGCACATGATGTGATTAACAGTGTTGCCGAATACGGAATTGTTCCGAATGAGGCATTTACCGGATTAAACGGTACGTCAGACACCTATAATCACGCCGAAATGGTTGCCGTTATCGAAAGCATGCTAAAAACCTACGTTGACAATCCGGAAAAAAAACTTTCCCCAAACTGGAAAAAAGCCATCAGTGCCGTTTTAGACATCTATATAGGTAAGAATGTAACCGAGTTTACTTATGAAGGTAAAAAATATACGCCGAAGAGCTTTTTGGCAATGACCAAAATCAATCCTAAAGAGTATGTTACCATCACTTCTTTTACCCATGTACCCAATTACAGTACGTTTATTTTAAATGTGCCAGATAACTTTTCTAACGGAAGTTTTTACAACATGCCGCTGGATGAATTTATCAGCAATATCGACAATGCACTGGCAACAGGTTATACCGTTGAATTGGATTGTGACGTAAGTGAGCCTACCTTTTCCGGAAAATACGGTGTTGCCGTGATCCCGGAAAACAGCGAGGATAACAAAACGATCTTAACAGAGATCAAACCGGAAAAAGCAATCACTCCGGAATTCCGTCAGGCAGAATTTGAAAACCTTTCTACCCAGGACGACCATTTAATGCACATTGTTGGAAAAGTAAAGGATCAGAAAGGAACTGTTTACTATAAAGTAAAAAATTCCTGGGGAACCGATGCCAGCAGAGTTGCCAATGGCGGTTATGTGTATATGAGCGTTCCTTATATGAAACTTAAAGCGATATCGGTAATGGTTCATAAAGATGCGCTTTTAAAAGACACTAAAAAGAAATTAGCCTTATAACAATAAATTGTTTCAAATGAGTCGTCCTAAAATAGGTTGACAGATTTTAGAATAAAAATATATTAACCAGTCAGGCTTACCTGGCTGGTTTTTTCATGTATAAAATTAGGTGTTTTCATCATTAAACTCAAATGAGGTCTTTTA